>Ga0187892_10003046_pt1 | contig 31586 bp, 32 predicted proteins | sample MA1701073metaG_FD_139345 | JGI IMG/M metagenome (GOLD analysis project Ga0187892, IMG submission 139345) | Bio-ooze microbial communities from a basaltic lava cave in the Kipuka Kanohina Cave System on the Island of Hawaii, USA - MA170107-3 metaG ...
ATCAACCGTGTCGATGAGCTGCTGCCCTGGAACGTCGCCGACACCTTGCGCGGCGACGAGCCTCTCGACCTCGCCGCCTGAGTTACTCGCCGGCCGTCAAGACGGCCTCAGGCGAACGGTTACCCTAGTTTCCGGTGCGCCTTTGGATAAAGTTGTTCGGTCCTTTGCGCCAAACGGTGATTTCTGGGTTTCCCCCCAGCCACCTCGTGATTCTCTTGTCCAACTCATACGATGGAAACCTCATGACGATCTTGAGCCACTTGCACATGGGCGCTTGCGCCACTGGATCTCAAGAAGTATCGGGGCGGACTATTTGCTTGAATGGAGCGAAAAAGACGAGGGATGTAATCCTCGCGCGGTACTGAACTTGCGGAATCTAGCGGCGCCGCTATGTGGCGTGGTGCGTCGTACCGAGGCAAAGGGACCAAACTAGAATTTCCGGCATCCTTGAGAGCTGGCGAGCAAGCCTGCTGAAACTCAACTAGCCATTTCCTCCCATCACCCCGCTTGCTGGCGCAAGCACCCCTTCCGTCCCGCCGCGCTGCATCGCGGCGGTCGTTCGGCGGCTCGGAGACATGCTCCTCGAATTCCCGCCTCACCCTCCGGCAGGAGGGGAGAGCTATGTCAATACGGATTCTATGAGCGCCGTCTCGTCGTTCTTCGGCGTGTTGACGCGGGTGCTGACGGGATGCGCCGTCATCAGCCTGGCGGGGCTGGGTTTCAACAGCGCCTTCAATTTCTCAGTCGCCTGGTTGGCGGGATCGAGCCACGCCGCGTGGTCTTCCGGGGCGAGGATGACCGGCATGCGGTTGTGGATCCCGCGCATCAACTCGTTCGCGTCGGTCGTGATGATGGCGCAGGAATGCACCGGCCCGTCGGGACTCATCCAGCGCTCGGTGAGCCCGGCGAAGGCGAAGAGATCGGCGCCCACGGGCCGGATGTAGTACGGCTGCTTGCGGCCCGCGGCCGCTTTCCACTCGTAGAAGCCGCTCGCCGGAATCAGGCACCGCCAGCGCTTGAACGCGCTGCGGAACGAAGGCTTCTCGGCGACGGTCTCCCCGCGCGCGTTCGCGAGCTTGTTGCCGATTGCGAGGTCCTTCGCCCAGCCGGGGATGAGTCCCCATCGATAGAGATCGGCGACCCGGCCCTTGTCCGCGTCCTGCCTGACGATCAGCACGTTGGTGCCGGGCGTGATGTTGTAGCGGGGGGTGATTTCCGGCACGAGCCCGAGCTGGAAATAGAGCGCGACGACTTCGGGATGGGTGTGGAGCGAATAGCGGCCGCACATGGGAAATAGAATAACCGCCGGTCCGGATTGCCGGCTACTCGCGGGCTTTCTGGATCACGGTTCCGATTGTCCGCGCCTGGGACATCACCCCTTCCATCGTGATCGAGTCCTCGATCGGCAGCCCCGCGTCGCGCAGGCCGCGCGCCGTCCAGACATTGCAGGTCCGGGACAGGTTGAATGTTTGCCGGGCAGGATAGAACCGGCTGTCGCCGTACAGCCCCGGCCCGAGCGGCGCGGCCACGGACCCTCCGGCGCGGTCGTACTCATCGTGGATGTAGCGCACCAGGCGGTCGAAGCCGTCGCGAGAAACCCGGACCTCGATGATTTCGCTCGCCGGGAAACTCTCCGGGAGCGGGCCGCGCACGCCGGCGACGTGCAGCACGCTCGGATTATTCGATCCGAACGCCGCCCTCAACGCGTCCCACAGTCCCTGGTTGCGCCCGTAGTAGTAGTCGCGGTCGCCCCAGCCCACTTCGAGATATTCCGCCCGCGGGAAATCGCGGGACTCGGGCCACAGCCCCGCGGGGATATCGGCGCGCCGGACCGCGATCCCCGAATGCTTGTCGTGAGCGACCAGGTAGACAGCAATGCCCGCTTGTGCTCCCTGCCGCGCCACCGGATTCTGCGGTGGCGTGGCGCAGGCGCTAAGTGCAATGCCCGCAAGGAATAAGCAAATTGACCGCAGCAGCATGACAGGTTGTGCCGACATGGCCAGTGTACTCGCTTGAACACTCCGGCCGAATGAGGCGTAAACTATCCGTGCCAATGGCGTGAGCAGCGACGGGGAATTGTCTCGTCGCACTGTCACCGTGTCTCTTCGACCGTGTCTTATCTGGAAGGAGGAACGCTATGTGCTATGACTACCACGAACGCCTCGCCTGGGTCCGCCGCGTCGAGCAGATGGAGAAGGAGTTGAAGGAAGCCGAGCTGGCCAAGGCGGAAGCGGCCCGCAAGAAGGCTGAAGGCCGGCAGGCAGCGCCGGAGACGGGGACCCAGGAAGAGCCGGTTCCGGTCTGATTCGGCCGCTACGCGCCATAGACCCCGCGTGAGCGGGGTTTTTCTTGGCCCGCCGCATATTGAATCGAAGGAGCACTCGATGGAGCTCAAGAAGACCCGGATCGAAGTCAACAATGCGGTTTTCTCGCTGCCCTACCATGTCGCCAAGGAAGAGGGCTATTTCACCGAGGAGGGCTACGATGTCGAGCTGGTTCCCGCCGGCTCCGGGCGCGACCGCGACAAGGAAGTGCCCGACAAGCCGATCGAGGACCACCGCCTGGTGAAGTCGTACGGCTGGCACGAGGGCATCGAGAAGGGCGAGTTTTGCATGTACCGCGCCTGCGAGTGGGGCCAGATCCGGCGCACCCAGGACAGCGCGAAGAACGTCAAGGTGATCAGCAAGCGCGCCGCCGTCGCGACACAAGCCATCGTCGTGCGCGCCGACTCCCCGTACAACGTTCCGCAGGATCTGCGCGGCAAGAGCGTCGCGGTGAACTTCCACGCCGGGTCGCACTACATCACGCTGTCCATGCTCGGCGGCGCCATGCTCAGCAAGAACGAGGTGCGGGCCGTGCACGTCGGCGGACCGAAGCAGCGCCTGCGCTTTCTCGAGGAAGGCAAGGTGGAGGCCGCCGCGGTCATGGAGCCGTGGATCACGGTCGCATCGAGGAAAGGGATGAAGATCATCTGCGAAGCTTTTTACGAAGGCGCCGAGGTGGCGACGCCCGACGTCGATCCGGAAATGTACGCTGCGATCAACCGCGCGATCCTGAAGGCGGTGAAGAGAATCAACGAGAACATCCGGCCCTACCTCAAGTACATGATCCGCGAAGTGCCGGCGGACGTGATGAAGCTAACCGAGGACGATTTCTATCTCCCGCGCTTCCGCTACGTCGCCCCGCGCCCCTATACGCGCGAGGAGTACGAGCACCTGCACGGCTGGATGACCGACTGGGGGCTGCTCAAGCCGGAGTCCGGCTACGACAGCATCGTGAACGCCCAGTTGACGGCGACCGCGCGCTGAGCGTCGCGGCGTTTCTTGACTGGATCCCGCCGGCGCGACGGCGGATCAGAACTTTTCCACCCACGGCCGCAGCTCGATCTCCCACGTCCAGGCGCTGCGCGGCTGGCGCAACACGTGAAGGTAGTTTGCCGCGATCGCGTCGGGATCGAGCAGCGCGTCGGGCGCGTCCGAGGACGCGGCGCGCCCCGGGCGGGCGATGCCGCCGTCGATGACGAAGTGGGCGACGTGGATGCCCTGCGGCGCGAGCTCGCGCGCCATGCTCTGGGCGAGCCCGCGCAGGGCGAACTTGCCCATCGCGAACGGCGCCGACTGGGCATAGCCCTTGACGCTGGCGGAGGCGCCGGTGAAGAGGATCGCTCCGTGCCTCCTGGCGAGCATCCGCCGCGCCGCCTCCTGCGCCACCAGGAATCCGCCGAAAGCGGTCACGGCAAGCGTGCGCTCGACTTCCGCCGGATCGAGTTCGACGAGGGGTCCGCGCGCGCGGGCGCTGGCGTTGTAGACGACGAGATCCGGTTCGCCTACCGCGCCCTCGACCGCCGAGAACAGGCGCCGCACCTCGACCGGGCGAACGGCGTCACACCGGAACGCCCGGGCGCCGGTTTCTGCGCACAACGACGCGAGCTTTTCCGTGTTGCGCGAAGCGAGCGCAACCTTCATCCCCTCGCGCGTGAAGAGGCGGGCAAGCGCGGCGCTCAGGCCCGCGCCCGCGCCGACGATCAGTGCCCTGTCGTAGCGTGCTGCTTCCATGGTGGCAGGTCCAGGTTGCGCGTTCCGTGAGGGGCGGGCAGGCGAATACTATGATATACAGGTCGCCACGCGATGATGTCCAGCGGCAAACGGGTTTCCCTATGACGTCCAAAGTCCGCAATCTGGTCAAGGCGCCGCTCCGGGAGCGGGTGAGCGCGGAGGAGTGGGATACGCGCGTCAACCTCGCGGCGTGCTACCGCCTGGCCGCCCATTTCCGCATGACCGACCTCATCTACACGCACATCTCGGCGCGCGTGCCCGGCCCGGCGCACCATTTCCTGATCAACGCCTTCGGCCAGCTGTGGGACGAGATCACCGCCTCCACGCTGGTGAAAGTCACGCTCGAAGGGGAGATCGTAGAGGACCCGACGGGCTACGGATTCAACCGCGCGGGCTACGTGATCCACAGCGCAGTGCACCGCGCGCGGCCCGACGTCGCGTGCGTGATGCACACGCACACGCAGGCCGGGATCGCGGTTTCCGCGCAGGAGGAGGGTCTGCTGCCGATCTCCCAGCACGCGATGCGCTTCTGGAACGGCATCGCCTACCACGACTACGAAGGCCTTGCGCTCGAGCTCGACGAGCAGGCCCGCCTCGTGCGCGATCTCGGCGATCGGAAAGCGATGATCCTCCGCAATCACGGGCTGCTGGTTTGCGCCGGCTCGATTCCCGAGACCTTCGACCTGATGTATTACCTCGAGCGCGCGTGCCAGACGCAGATCGCCGCGATGGCGGGCGGTGCGAGGCTCCGCATTCCGGCGGCGGCCGTAGCGGAGAAAACTGCCGCACAGTTCAAGGCGCTTCCGTACAAGCCCAAGCGCCCGGAATGGAAGGCGCTGCTGCGGATGCTGGACAAGATGGATGCAACATACAAAGGGTGACCGGTTACCCACGGCCGGTGACCGGCGACCCGTAACACGAGAAACCCCGCGCAACGGGGTTTTCCTTTTTTGCGGGCGCCACCTTATCCCATGAACATGGGATACCGGAGAATCCCGTCCCCCGGCAGCATGGACGCGATCGGGAAGCCGTCCGGATGGTGCGGCTCCGACTCGCGCTTGCATAGAACACCATTGGTCTGTTGAGGAAAGGATTGAGCCATGAAATCAGTCAAGCTAATTGCGGTCGCGCTACTAGCGCTCGGCGGCATGGTCGCAGCTGCCCAGGCTACCGCGCAGGGCTTTTATGTGGGCGGTAGCGTGGGCAAGAGCGATTTCGACGACGGCAACGCGGTTCCCGACCTGATCACTTCGGGATCGGTCGACGGCACGGATACGGGCTACAAGATCTACGGGGGCTACCAGTTCAACCGAAATTTCGGTGTCGAGGTCGCGTGGGTGGATCTGGGGCAGGCCAAATACAGCGGCACGTTCCAAGGCCTCCCCGTCACCGGCGGCACGGTCAAGACGTACGGCTTCAATCTATCCGCCGTCGGCACCTTGCCGATGGGCTCCTCCGGCTTCTCCTTCTTCGGCAAGGCCGGCCTTTACTCCTGGGAAGCCAAGGCGAGCGACGTGACCGGTGGTTCGCCGTTCTCTGGAAAGCAGAACGGCTCTGACCTGTCGTACGGCATAGGGGGGAGCTATGCGTTCACAAAGAACCTTGGAATACGCGCTGAGTGGGAACGCTTCAAGGCAGTGGACAATATCGACCTGTTGTCGGTCGGCGTCGTCTACCAGTTCTGATCAGCGCTTGGCGCGCCGTGCGGGCCGGCGCGCCTTTTCTTTCTCCGCCGGCAGGCGCAGCAGCTTCAGCGCGTTGCCCGAATAGATCTTGCGCTTCACGGCAGCGGAGAGCTTCAGCTTCTCGATCGAGCGGATGCCCTCGCGGATGTACATCGGCCCGCCCTCCGGGTCGAACGGGCAGTCGCTCGCGAACACGACCCGGTCCGCGCCGAAGAAATCGAGGCCGCAGCGCAGCGCGGAGGCCGATCCCCCGAGCACGGTGTCGCCGTAGAACATCCTGAAGTACTCGATCGGCTTTTTCGCCATGCGCTTGAGAATCTCCTCGTAGTTCTCGTCGGCGGTGCGGCTGCCGAGCTGCGCCCACAAGGTTTCCGCGCGCCCAGCGAAATAGGGGATCATGCCGCCGCAATGGTGCGTGATGATGCGCAGGCCGGGCAGGCGCTCGAGCAGCCCCGAGAACACGATGCGCGCCATCGCGACGCTCGACTCGAACGGCCAGCCGAGCACCTGCCAGATCTCGTACTTCGACTTCGGCTCGTTCACGTAGTCGGCGCGCGTCGCGGGCCGCGCGGGATGCAGGAAGACCGGCAAGTCATGGTGCCTGGTGACGCGCTCGAACACGGGATAGAACTCGGGCTCGTCGAGCGGGCGGCCATTGACGCTGGTGAGAACCTGCACGCCGCGCGCGCCGAGCTTCCCGATCGCGCGGTCCATCTCCTCGAGCGCCGCCGGCACGTTGTTCATGGGGAGCGAGGCGACGAACGCGGGAAACTTCCTGGGCCAGCGCGCGCACATGGCCGCCATGTCGTCGTTGGCGATGCGCGCGAGCTCGGGGGAGAGCTCCGGCCCGCCGAGGAGCTCGGGCGCGGGCAGGGACAGCGTCAGCACCTGGCGCACGTCAGGCCACTGATCGAGCATGCCGACACGCGCCTCGATGTCCCACAGCATGCGCAGCCCGCTCATGCGCTTCACGATGCCGGCGTCCTTCGAGTGCGCTTTCAACTGCTCGAGGTAGCGCACCGGCATGACGTGGTTGAAGATGTCGATTTTCATGGTCCCCCCCGCACGCGGTCGATGAGATCGAGGCAATCCTGCGGCGCGCGCTCCCCGCGCCAGGCGATGTGCTGGTCGGGCCGCGCGAGCGCGAGCGGCGCCTGGTAGAGCGCAGGAAACTTCGGGTCGGCGACGGTGACGACCTTGAGCGGCACGGCCCGCTGCGAGGCCGCGCGCGCAAGGCGCGGGATGTCCGCCGCGGCGGCGTCCGGACCGGCGAGCAGCGTGAAGCCCGGCCCGAAATGGTCGTAGAGCGAGGTACCGTCGGCCATCCAGAAGTGCGGTGCGAGACATCCCGGGCAGGCGGACGGCTCGTATACCGCGACCTGCTCGCGCGGAGGGCGCGTGCCATCGGGAACGATGGCCGGCGAGTCGCGGTAGCAGCCCCCGAGCACCACCCCGAGGCTGCGAAACTCTTGGAGCTTGCCCTTCAGGATGGCTTCGCCCACCTCGCTTCGGATCCGCTCGCCCTCGGGCCCGGGTTGCTCGATGCCATCGCGGGCGAGGCGGTCGCCCGTCAGCTCGTAGTTCTCGACCGCTTCGCGGATGACGCGCTGGTGCAGCGGCCTGCGCTCGATCTCGTAGGTCTCCAGCAGGCGCGGGCCGCCCCAGCCGTGGAGAGTCGCCGCGAGCTTCCAGCCAAGATCGGCCGCGTCGGCGATGCCCATGTTCATGCCGTGGCCGCCGGAGGGCGGGTGCAGGTGGCAGGCATCGCCCGCCAGGAAGGTGCGTTCCGCGCCATAGCGCTCGGCGATCAGGCGATGTGCGGTCCATGGGTCCACATGGACGAGTTCCATGTCGAAGCGCAGGCCGCTCGAGCGGTACACCACTTCCTTGGCGTCGAGGCTGCCGGGATCCGCGCCACCGGGAAGACGCGGAGCGATGAGGAACCAGAGGCCTTCGCGGTCGAGCGGACCCAGATAGGCAGGGAGCTCGCGGTTGACCATCCAGTACATGACGGCGGGCCCCTTGTCGTGCAGGCGGGCGAGCGCCGGAGCGCGGAACACCAGGTTCAGGTTCGGCGCGAGCGCGCCGTCGCCCTGCATGCCGATGCCGAGGAGCGAGCGCACGGTGCTGCGCGCGCCATCCGCCCCGACAAGGTATTTTGCGCGCACCGTGCTGCGCGCGCCGGATCTCAGATTCTCGAGCTCCGCGAGAACGCCGTCGCCATCCTGCGCGATGCTCTCCAGCCGGCTCTCGAAGCGGATTCCGACGCCGGGCAGGCTGACCGCGCGTCGCCACAGCACTTCCTCCAGCGTGTATTGCGGCACCCACTGGCCGGGTTCCGAGTAGAGCTCGTTGCGCGCGCGCGCGCAGTAGAAGGCATCCTCGAAGCGGGCGAGGGTGTAGCCGTTCAACCGAGTCGAGAACACGATGTTCGCAGGGTAATCCGGCGGCAGCGGCGAGGCGCTGCGCAGCTCGTCGGCGAGGCCCCAGCGGCGCAGCAGCTCCTTGGAGCGGACGTTGGTGAGCTTCGCGCGGGGGTTCAGGCCGACCCGGTCCTGCTGCTCCACGACGATGCAGGGAACCGAGCGCAGTCCCAGGTCGATCGCCAGCGCGAGCCCGACCGGGCCGGCGCCGGCGATGAGGACGTCCGTCGCTTGCGTATCTCCCACCACACCCCGACTACTTCGTAGTCACCCCGCCCGTCCCGCCGCGCTGCATCGCGGCGGTCGTTCGGCGGCTCGGAGACATGCTCCTCGAATTCCCGCCTCACCCTCGGGCAGGAGGGGAGGTCATCCTGTTAGGCGCGCCTAGCGCGCGAGGGGATCGGGGCGCAGCTGGAACTTGACGACGCGGGGACGGTTCTCGGTCCCGCCCTCGACGTGGTACACCGTGCGGGTCGAGTTCGTCGCCCACAGCGCGCGTCCCTTCCAGCCCGCGCGCGGGTCGTCAATGCGCCCTTCCGCCCACTTGGCGAAGAAACCCATCGGGTAGGGGACGCGGATCGTGACGAATCGCCCCCGCACCAGCGCGAAGTAGGCGTCACTCATGTTGCCGGTCGCGATCGGAACGTTTGCGCCCAGCCCGAGGGTGTTGAACTGGTCCACCCAGACGTAGTAGCTCGCCTCGGCACTGCCGGGGTCCTGCACGTCGCGGAACTGCGGCCCGGGAAAGCGGTAGAGCGTCCAGCCCTCGGGGCAGTGCCTGCCGGTCGCGTTCGGGCCGTTCAGCGGCCCCTTGCACTTGCTGCGGTCGAAGCTCCCGAGATGACCGCTCGAGAACGACGCCCAGAACACGCCGTTGCGATCGATGTCGCCCCCGCGCGCGCCGTAGGCGGGAAGCGGAGGCTCGTAGATTTCGGTCAGGGCGGTATTCGTCGGATCGGCGCCGGGGGCGACCCGCACGACGTAGCTCGGCCACGGCGCGAGCGAGGTCCCCCAGATGGAGCCGTCGACCGGGTTGACGGCCACCGAGTAGAGGTTGACCGCGACCCGCTTGTCCTTCTTCGGGTCCACCGGCTCCTTGGGCTCGACCCATTCGTCGCGCTGGCCGTTGCCGTTGGTGTCGAGGACGAACGGTGTCCAGCCCTGCGCGCGCGCCTCGTCCCCGGTCTCCTCGAACACCTTGCGGTCGAGCCAGCCGGCGACGTTCAAGCCCCCGACCCCGCTCGAGACCCAGAGCGTGTTATTGGCGTCCTCCGCGAAAATCACATGGTGCGTCGGGAAGCAGGTGGAGATCAGCGTCCACTTGTCCGCCTTCGGGTCGTACATCGAGAGGTGCCGCGAGGCGGTGTTGAGCGGAAACACCTTGGCCGACGGATGGCTGCCGCCTTTCCGGCAATAGTCGGGATTGTCCTTGGGATGGCGGACCCGCGCCGCGGCCCAGACCCGTCCCTTCTCGTCCATCATCTGGTTGTGCGTGCTGGTCTGGCTGTCCCAGATCGGCTCGGGTCCCCAGAACGGAGAGGGCGCCATGGGGTCGGTGCGGTGCGACGGCGTCTTCGGGTCGCGCACCGGATGTTTCACCTCGGTCGCGGTGTGCGTCCGCGGGTCGAGCACCGGCCACAGGTCGGTGCTGTTCTCGGGCGCGCCGTAGAGCCTGCCGTTGGCGTTCACCGTCGGCTTGCGGCGATCGGTCGAGATGAGGTCGTGCATGTAGGCGGTGGGCGTGCTCCACTCCCACAGCGTCAGCATGACGTTGCGCTCGACGCCCTGCGGGCGCTCCGGCCGGGCGAACGGCAGCTCCCCGGCGGCGATGCGGTCGGTCCAGTCGGCCCACAGCCCGATTGCGCGCTCGAAGCCGATGCGGTTCGTCGCGTTGATCATCTGGGTCATCGCCTGGCCCGAGGTGATGCGCCGCGCCCACGCATCGGAGGACTTCATGCTGGCGAAGTCCTTCGGGATCGTGCGCGTGGCCTTGGTGCCGAGCGCGTGGCAGGACATGCAGCCGTTGGTCTTCACGGTGTTCAGCCACTCGGCCTGCGTGCGGATGCCCGCGTCGATGCGGTTGCCCTTCGGTCCCGTACCCGGAAACTCCCACTTGGCCGGGATCTTGAGCATCGAATACCAGTAGATTGCGGGGTAGTACTCTGCCGCAGCGGCCGCATTCGGCGCCTCCACCGCGGTCAGGTTGAGGAGCTTCCCGGGCACCGTGCGCACTTTGGGCGAGTCGACCAGTCCGTAGCCGCGCACCCAGACGTTGTAGGTGGCCTGCGGCAGGTCGGGAATGAGGTAGCGCCCGCGATCGTCGGTGACGACGATGCGCGCAAATTTGGTCGGGAGGTCGGTGGTTTCCGCGATCACCCAGACGCCGGCTTCCGGGCCCTTGGCGCTGTTGACCACGCCGCCCAGGTCGGCTGCGCCGACATGGATTGCCTCGTCGGCTGCCTGCGGCTTGTCCATCGGCACCGCGCATGCGACGAGAAACGCGGCAATGACTGCCGCCGCGACGCCCCCGTACAGACAGTTCCTGGTCCTCATGTGCCCGCCCCTCCGGTAAGTCGCAATGAGTTTACATGAACGTTCTTGTTCTGATGCTGCGTGACGCCAATTCATTCAAGCCCGCTCGCTCGAACCGACACGACACCCGGCGTTACGTGCGCGGAATGCGGTCCTTGTTTCGCGACAGCCAGCCCCCGAAGGTCTGCAGCGAGGGGTAGAACGCACGCGCCGACTCCAGGTTGCGCGCGGCGCAGAACTCCGAATCGAACTCCTGGAAAACCTGGAACATGTTGCCGAGCTCCTCGGCGCCGGGGGTCCCGAGCCGGCGGTACTCCTCGGGCGTCATCGGTTCGTAGGCAACCGGCTCGCCGAGTTCCTTCGAGAGCGCGCCGGCCATCTGCGCTCCGGTCTGATGGTCCCCGGCGAAGCCGACCGTCTTCCCCAGGAGGTCGAAGCCCGCCTTGAAAATGCCGTACGCGCACCGGCCGATGTCCTCGGCGGCGATGCCCGGGAGGCGCTTGTCGCCCATCGGGAGCGTCATCACGAGCTTGCCGTCCTTGCCCCGCCTGGGCCCCATGCCGAGGTAGAGCAGGTTTTCCCAGTAGAAGGAGGTCAGCATGTAGGTCGTCGGGACGCCGTATTGCGCGAACGCCCGGTTGGCTTCGGCCTTCGCATCGAAGTGCGGTACCTTGTACTTCTCCATGAGCGTGGGCATGCGGTTGTCGGTCAACGGCATGAACTTGCGCGTGTCCTCGAGCGTGGACCACACGACGTGCCTCAGCCCCGCCTGCTTTGCCGCCTGCGCCATGGCCGCGGCTTGCACCAGCTCCTTCTCGGGAACGAAGTGCTCCCAGAAGAACGTGACGCAGAATGCTCCGAAGGCGCCGTCGAACGCCGTTTTCAGGGAAGGCCCGATGTCGAGATCGGCCTGGACGACCTCGGCGCCGAGCTTCGCCAGCTCCAGCGCCTTCTCGGTTTCGACGTTGCGGGTGAGCGCGCGCACGGCGAAGCTGCTGCTGGTGTCGCTCAATATGGCGCGCACCAGCCCGCCGCCCTGGTTCCCGGTGGCGCCTGCCACCACGATGATCTTTTTATCAGCCATGCAATTCTTGCTCCAGCCTCAGGGGGCAACGGATGCGTGAAAACGAACGGGGATGACCGCGGAACTGCCAGCCGTCACGCACATGATGTCATGCTTTCTGAACTCGCGCACCTGCGGCGGGAGCCCCTTGGCCTCAAAACCGGTCCAGGGTGGACAGGTCCTCGGGGGAGAGCTTGAGCGTGCCCGCCGCGGCGTTCTCCTCGAGATGGGCCAGCGACCGCGTGCCGGGAATGGGAAGCATCACCGCCGAGCGCGCCAGGAGCCAGGCAATCGAAATCTGCGCTGTCGTCGCGCGGCGACGAGCGGCGACGTCCTGAACCCGGCTCGAGCGCAGCGCGCGGCCCGCGCCAAGCGGGTACCACGGTATGAAGGCGATGCCGGCCTTCTCGCACGCGGCGAGGACGTCATCGTATCTCCGATGCTCGACGTTGTACTCGTTCTGAACGGAGACGATGGGCGCGATGCGGCGCGCCTCCTCGAACTGCTTCACGGTGACGTTGGAGACGCCGAGGTGCCGGATTTTGCCGGCGCGCTTAACGTCTGCGAGTGCTCCCATCGACTCGGCGTAGGGAACGCTCGGGTCGGGCGCGTGGAACTGGTAGAGATCGATGCGCTCGAGCCGGAGCTTCTTGAGGCTGCTGTCCACCGCCTTGCGCAGGTGATCGGGCCGGCCGCAACTGTCCCAGCGGTGTTTGGTCGGCCGCACAAGTCCGCCCTTGGTGCCGATCACGAGGTCCTTCGGATAGGGATGCAGGGCTTCCGCGATCAGTATCTCCGAGACGTCAGGGCCGTAGCTGTCAGCGGTATCGAAGAAGTTGTGGCCGAGCTCGTAGGCACGGACCAGCAGCTTCTTCATCTCCGCGCTGTCTCTCGGCATGCCCCAGATGTAGGCGCCGGCGACCCGCATTGCGCCGAAACCCATGCGGTTGACGGTCAGGTCGCCGAGCTTGAGCGCGCCCGCCGCAGCAGCGGGCCGTGTCGCTGGATCCATGATTCCCGGCAGTCGATCGGTGGTAAATTTCGGATCAGGATATATCATCGAAACTGCAGTTGGGCGGGAGGATCCAGCCATGAAAGTCAAGTCAACCCTGAAGGTGATCAATGTGGCCGACTGCAAGGGGCGGCGCGGCGTCACCGACGGCCAGACCTATCAGCGGCTCGTCGGGTGGCCGGAAGTGCAGGGAACGGACCGGGTGCGGCTCGGGCGCGCGACCTACAAGCCGGGGTCCTACGAGCAGCTCCACTGGCACCCGATCGAGGCCTGCTATTACGTGATTTCGGGGCACGCCATCGTGCGCAACATCAACGGCAAGGAATACAAGGTGAGGGCGGGCTCCATCATCTACGCGCCGGCGGGAATCGCGGGCGCCCACGAATGGCAGGTCATGGAATCGCTGGAGCTGCTCGACATCCGCGCCACCAATGAAACCAACCGCAAGATCCAGTATACGGTGGACAAGAAGACCAAGCGCTCCTACATCGACCTGAAAGCCTCGCCTACCGCGACGCGATCAGCTTCAAGTCCCACTACTGAGAAACGTGTGGCGTGCACCAGAAGCGTCACTCCCGCGGAGGCGGGAGTCCAGACGGTATTGTCAAGCGGCTTTGCGCGCTGGATTCCCGCCTGCGCGGGAATGACGAGTCGAGCGAATTCGTTCCTGCCGTCATCACCGATCACTGATTTCCGGCCGGGGACATGAAACCCGAAATCCTGGTGCTGGTGCCGATCTACGCCCCGACGCTCGCCGCGCTCGAGCGCGAGTATGCCGTCCACAAGCTGTGGACCGTCCGCGATCCGGACGCATTCGTGAATGAAATATCCGGCAGAGTGCGCGCGGTGGTGACGACCGGGTCCTCCGGGATCGAGAGCCGCCTGCTCGAGGCGCTGCCCCACCTGGAAGTGATCGGCTGCTTCGGGACGCCGCACGGCGCAGTGGACCTCGCCCTGGCGAAGCGGCGGGGCGTAGCCGTCACCAACACGCCGGATTCGATCACCGGGGATGTGGCCGACCTCGCCATGGGGATGATCGTCGCAGTCATGCGCCGCAGCCGGCGCGGCGCTGGACGTGTTCTGGGATGAGCCGAGAGTGCCCGTGGAATTGACGATGATGGAGCAGGTGGTGCTCGCTCCGCATATCGGATCCACCACCCGCGAGGTTCGCGAGGAACGCGGTCGCAAGCTGCTCGCGAATCTGCGCGCGCATTTCGCCGGCGAGCCGTTGCCGACGCCGCTCACGTGATTCCCGCCGTGCCTGCCACCGCCCCGACCGGCCTGCGGCTGCTGGCGGCCGTGTTCTTGCCGTTCGCGGCGGGCTATTACGTCTCCTTCCTGTTCCGCAACGTCAATTCCGTGGTGTTTCCCGAGCTGACCCAGGCGTTCGACCTTTCGCCGGGCACTCTTGGGCTGCTCACCAGCGTCTATTTCCTGACCTTCGCGGGCGCGCAGCTGCCGCTGGGCATGTTGATCGACCGCTACGGTCCCCGCCGCGTCAACGCGACGATGCTGCTCATCGCCGCGCTGGGCGGAATCGTGTTTGCGCTCGCAACCGGCATGCCGGCGCTGCTCGCGGGCCGCGCGCTGATCGGCCTGGGGGTGGCTGTCTGCTTCATGTCATCCCTCGTGGCCTTCGCGCTGTGGTTCCCGCTGGAGCGGATGGCAACCCTCATGGGTTGGATGCTCCTCATCGGAGCGGCTGGAGCCCTATCCGCAACCAAGCCGGTCGAGCTGGCGCTGCGTGTGATCGACTGGCGCACGCTTTTCCTGGCGCTGTCCGCGTTTGCCGTGTGCGCGAGCGTGGCAATATTCCTCGCGGTGCCCGAGAAGGCCACGGCCGCGAAGGGCGGAGCGTTGCGTCAGCAGTTCGCGGTCGTGGCGGGCATCCTGCGCAACCGCGGCTTCTGGTCAATCGGGCTCACGGCCGTGTTCGCCCAGTCCGTCGCCCTCTCGCTCCTCGGACTGTGGGCCGGGCCGTGGATGCGCGACGTCGCCGGGCTCGACCGCGCGGACCTGGCGCAGCAATTGCTGTTCGCGGCCGGCGCGTTCGGCGTGGGCGCCGTGCTGTGCGGGACGCTTTCCGACAGCCTCGCGCGGCGTGGCGTGGCCCCGCTCGCCACCTATCTCGCGGGGTGCGTCGCATGCACCGTGGCGCTCGCCCCGCTCGCGCTCGGCTACGGTGCCGCGAGCTTCGTGCTCTGGGTCGCGTATATGGCGCTCTCGCCCTCCGGCACATTGGCCTATCCGCTGCTCACCGCGCGCTTTCCGAGGGAGATGACCGGACGGGTCATGACTGCCCTCAACATGTTTACCTTCATGCTCGCGTTCGGCATTCAATACGGCATCGGCGCGATCATCGGGCTGTGGCCGGTGACCGACGGACGCTACGCATTCGAGGGATACCGCGCCGCGTTTGGATTGTGCTGGGTGTTGCAGGCCGCGGCGGTGGCGTGGCTCGCGTATTCGGAGCGGCGGGCGTTATGGGCGCGTAGCAGGTGACGGGCGACTCACTCTGCCCCGGGACACGCGTGCCCGGGCTGCAGATCGCGGTTCGAACTTGGCGTTTTACGGGAAAGTGGCTATTCTGAAATCGCCGACGGGCGGTGCGCCCCCGGCGCGATTTGGGAAGTGGCTTCGACCTCACCCAAGGAGGACGCGTCATGTTAAACCTATCCAGTTTCCATTGGTGCCGTTATCTCGGATTCTTCGCTTTTGTGTGCCTTGCGATATCGGGATGCGCGACCGGCTCGACCCGCAATGCAACGAGCATCGTCGATTATCTCTATCCGAACACGAGGGACCCGGTGGTTACACCCAGCGTTCCCGTCCTGAATCTTCCCACGCGCGTCGGCATTGCCTTCGTTCCGGGCAGCGCCCAGAGCCAAAGTGGCGGGAAGTTCCGGGGCGCTCAGCCGCTCGCGCTGACCGAATCGAAGAAGATGGCCGTCATGCAGGAGGTTGCGAATCATTTCAAGAAATACCCCTTTGTCAAGGATATTGAGCTGATCCCGTCGGCGTATCTCACGCCTAGGGGCGGCTTCACGAACCTCGATCAATTGCGGACGCTGTACGGCCTGGACATCATTGCGCTGGTGTCGTTCGATCAGACGCAATTCACCGACGAAGGCTTCCTGTCGCTTGCGTACTGGACGATCGTCGGCGCCTATGTCGTCCAGGGGCAGAAGAATGACACGCACACGATGCTCGACGCGGTGGTCTACGACATTTCCAGCCGCAAGCTGCTGTTCCGGGCCCCGGGAGCGAGCCATATCAAGGGCAGTGCAACCCTGGTGAACCTGAGCGAGCAGCTGAGAAGGGATAGCGAGGCCGGTTTCAACGAGGCCACGAAGCAGATGATCGCCAATCTCGATCAGCAGCTTGTCGCCTTCCGGGAGCGGGTCAAGGAGCGGCCCGCGGAGTACACGGTCGTGCGCAGCGAGGGTTACCGCGGCGGCGGCGCGCTCGACGGCTTCCTGCTTGCGCTTCTCGCGGTGCTGGGACTGGGTTTCCTGTGGATAGCACGGCGCGGCTGAGTTCGTTGCGTCTCCCTGTCGGGACGTTGCTGATTGGCGCCGCGGCGGGGGCGCTCTACTGGATGGCGCCGCTTCAGGCGCTGTTGGTCTACGACCGGGCGGCGATCGGCGGGGGCGAGCTGTGGCGCCTGTTCACCGGCAACATCGTTCACCATTCGGGAGCGCACCTTTTCTGTAACTTGACGGCGTTCCTGATTGCCGGCGCGCTCGTGGAAATGCAGGATCGCCGTCAACTCGTCCAGCTTTGCCTGTTCGCCGGGGCGCTGATCGGCGCCGTGCTTTACGCGGCAAGACCCGAACTCATCGTTTTCGGCGGTCTTTCCGGCATCGTCACCGCCCTGGCGGTGTACCTGTGTCTGGCCGGCCTGGACAAGGTGGGCGCGTGTCGGTGGCTGTGCCTGATGGTCCTGGTACTGCTGGCGGTGAAACTTGCCACCGAAATCTTGTCCGGGGCATCGATTCTCCTGAGTACCGGACCGCGGGACTTTACGCCAGTGCCCGAGAGCCATTTGGTCGGCGCGGCTGCGGCAGCTCTGCTGTTTCTCCGGGAAAGACTGCGGCACGAAACTTCGCGGGTACGGATGATTAGCGCGTGACGGTCAAGCTGAGAGGCGTGGTGCAGAGCCCGGTCACGCCACTGAAGAGCGATTTCAGTCCCGACCTGCCGACCTTCGAGCGGTTGCTGGACTTCCACGTCCGGAGCGGCTCCCCGGCCATTTCCTGGCCGCACCACAAGGGCGAGTCGTTGAACCTTACGATCGCCGAGCGCAAGCGCTTCGCCGAGGCGGCGGTGAAGGTCGTCGCGAAACGGGTGCCGGTCACCATCCACGTGAGCGCGCTCGCCGTCGAGGACACGATGGACCTCGCGCGCCACGCGCAGGCAATCGGGGCGGACGGCATTCTCGCGATCACGCCCTATTTCTGGAACCCCTCGCTCGAAGCCATCCACGACTACTTCGTGCGGCTCTGCACTGCAATCGACCTGCCGGTGATCTCGTACAACTCGCCGAGCTACCTTGCCGGAGTGGAAATCACCGGCGAGCTGATGTCGCGCCTGATCGAGCGGCTGCCCAACTTCGTGGGCGTGAAGGAGGCGAGCTTCAACAGCGAGAAGTTCATCGAACTCTCGCGCGCGGCGCTGAAGCTCCGGCCGACGTTCGCGATGCTGACGGGCGTGGAGTACCTGCTGCCGTCGGTTCCGCTCGGGGGCGTGGGATCGTACTCCGCCGCGGGCTCCATCTGTCCCAATCTCTGCAACGGCCTGTTCGACGCGTGCGTCGCGGGCGACTGGCCGCGCGCGCGCGAGCTGCAGTACAAGCTCTCGCGCCTGTGGCTGCTGTTCCGCGACCAGTATCCCTCGTCGCTGAAAGGCGGAATGGTGATCATGGGGCGCCCGGTCGGGCCCACCCGCGCGCCGCTGCCCACAGCCACGCCGGAGCGCCAGGCCTATATTCGCGCGCAGCTCGAGGAGCTGGGGATATTGGACAGCGAGCCCCATGGCTGGTGAGCTGGCAGGCCTCGTTCATACCCCGGTCACGCCGTTCGCGCGCGACGGCCGCGTCGACTACGACGCCTACGGGAAGCTGATCGAGTTCCACCTGCGCAACGGGGCGGATGCGCTCGCGCTGCCTATGCACGCGGGGGAGTCGGTGAGCCTCGTCGGGGACGAGCGCCGGGCGCTGCTCGAGTTCGCGATCGGGCGGGTCCGCGGCCGGGTCCCGGTGATCGCCCACGTCAGCGACGCCGGAACCGGGATCGCGGCGGGATATGCGCGCCACGCGGAGGACACGGGCGCGGCTGCGGTCGTGGCTACGACGCCCTACTACTGGACGCCGCCGCCGGCGATGGTGCTGGAGCACTTCGTGGGAATCGGCGCGGCGGTGAAAATTCCATTTTTGGTCCACCACGCGCCGGACGAGATGGCGGGCTCCCGCATCAACACCGAGCTTGCGCTCAAGCTCATGGACCGGGCCGCGAATTTCGCCGGGGTCGTGGATTCGAGCCTCGACTGGCAGTTCATGGTCGAGCTGGTCGATCGCGCGCGGCGTCCCCGTCCCAGGTTCCAGCTGTTTTCGGGCGCGGAGTACATGGTTTCCGCGGGGGCGATCGGCGCCGCGGGAGCGTTCTCGTCGCTGGCCGCGATTGCGCCGGGGACAGTGCGCAGTCTGCACGATCTTTGCCGGAAGGATCAGCTGTTCGAGGCGCGCGGCGTTCAGGAGGAAATCGCCGCACTGCTGCAGCTCCTGAAAAAGGCCGGTGCCGCGGGCCTCAAGGCCGCCCTGCGCGCGCTGGGGCGCGATTGCGGCGACGTGCGCCCGCCGCTGCAGCCGCTGGGAGAGGAGGAACTCGGCCGTCTGTCGGAGGCGCTTGCCGCGTTGCCGGCTTTCCGCATGGAGCCTCGCGGATGGTAGGAAAGCGGACGGCCTTCGTGACCGGCGCTTCGCAAGGCATCGGCGCGGCGGTCGCGCTCGCTCTCGCGCGCGACGGGTTCGACGTGGCGGTTTCCTCGACGCGCCCGGAGAAGCTGGCGCGGGTCGTTTCGGAAATCGACGCGGCGGGCGCCCGCGCGGTGCGGGTGCCTCTCGACGTGCGGTCGCAGGAGAGTATCGACAAGGCGATGGCGCAGGTCGTGAGCGCCTGCGGTCACCTCGACGTGCTCGTCAACAATGCCGGTGTCCCGCTGAAGAAGCCGGCGCTGGATGTGACGCCCGCGGACTGGCAGGAAGTCATCGACGTCAACCTCAAGGGGACATTCTTCATGACCCAGCGAATGGGCCGGCACCTGGTGAAGGCCGGCAGGCCGGGCTGCATCGTGAGCGTGGCGTCCACCCACGGGCTGGTAGCGCTGGCGCAGCGGTCGGCCTACGGCATCGCCAAGGCCGCGGTCATGCAGATGACGCGGATGCTCGCGATCGAGTGGGCGGAGTACGGCATCCGCGTCAACGCGGTCGCGCCCGGCCGGGTGGACACGCCGGCGCGTGCGTGGTCGCTCGGCGAACCCGGCTATCGCGACGCGGCGCTAGGGCGCATACCGTTGCGCCGCTTCGGCACCGCCGAGGAGGTCGCGGGGGCGGTGAGCTACCTGGCAAGCCCCGCGGCGGCGTACATCACCGGCCAGACGCTGGTTCTCGACGGCGGCCTCACGGCGTATTGATTCACAGCTTCATCTCGCGGATGAGCTTGGCCCACGCCACGAGCTCCTCGCGAACGAACGCATCGAACTCGGCGGGGGGCTGGCCGCGCGCGACGGCGCCCTCGGCCGCGAGGCGCTTCACGATTTCAGGGTCGGTCAGAACCTTGGCGACCGCCTGGTACATGCGGGAAATGACGGGCTCGGGTACCCCGGCCGGCGCGAACAATCCGAACCACGCCGACTTGTCGTATCCGGGCACGCCGGCCTCGTCTATTGTCGGCAGCTCCGGCAGGAGGGGCGAGCGCTGCTTCGTGCTCACCGCGAGCGCGCGCACCTGGCCCGACTTCACGAAGGGATAGATCGACTGGAAGGCGGGCATCAAGACCTGGACCTCGCCGCTGACGAGGCCGATCTGGGCAGGACCCATTCCCTTGTACGGCACCTGCGTCATTTTGATCCCGGCCATGTACAGGAGGAGCTCCGTGGTGAGGTGCACGTTGCTGCCGCGCCCGGCGGAGCCGTAGTGAATCTCGCCCGGACGCTTGCGGGCGAGCGCGAGGAGTTCCTTCACGCTTTTCACCGGCATCGACGGGTGCACGACCAGGACGTTCGGCAACGACCCGAACATCGTGATCGGCTTGAAGTCCTTGATCGGATCGTACGGCAGGTCCCGGTAGAAGTTCGGGGAAAAGGTGTAGCTTGCCGAGGTGAAGAGATACGTGTAGCCGTCCGGCGCCGCGCGCGCGACCATCGCCGTGCCGATCGTGCTCCCTGCACCGGCCCGGTTGTCGATAATGACGCTGACTCCGAGAACCTGCGTCAGCCGGTCCGACACGGCGCGGGCGAGAAGGTCCGTGCCGCCTCCCGGGGCAAAGGGGACCACGAGCCGGATTGGTTTTTGCGGGTAGGCATCGGCGCCGACAGCCGGTGGCGCGGGCAGGGCGAAAAGGGTTGCGAGCAGCAAGGCACAGGTGATGCGAACCATGTCTCCTCCTCCTCTCTAGCGTGCCCCCTTCCTATTCGCCGGCGCGCGGCACCGTCACGCCGACGAGGGTATCGCGCGTCAGGATCTCCGCGAGCTGCTCCCCGCTCCAGCCCTTCGTTTCCTGCGGGCGCATGGGGACCACCACGTAGCGCATGTCCGCGTTGGAGTCGTGCACGCGCACGGTAACGTGGTCCGGAAGGACGGTTCCGAATTCCTTCAGCACCGAGCGCGGCTCGCGCACCACGCGGGCGCGGTAGTTATCGCTCTTGTACCAGGTGGGCGGCATGCCGAGGAGTTCCCGCGGATAGCAGGAGCACAGGGTGCAGACGATAACGTTGTGGACATCCGGCGTGTTCTCGACGGCGATCAGGCGGGTCGCCTCGAGCTCCACGCCCATCTCGGCGCACGCCGCCTTGCCGTCCGCCAGCAGCCGCTTCTTGAACGCGGGGTCGGTCCAGGCGCGGGCGATGACCCGCGATCCGCGGTAGGGTAACTCTTCTTCGAAGATCTCCATCCGCCGCCGGATCTCCTCTGCCGTGACCACGCCCTTGGCCTCGAGCAGCTCCTGCATCGCCCGGCTCATGATCTCGTATTCCGAGGGCGGCCCTTCCGGCTCCCCGGCCGCCGGGGCGTGCCCGGTGTGCTCGTCGTGGTGCTTCCTGTGCGAGTAGTAGTCGAAGGCGGTATCGCTCATGTCGATCGTTCCCCGGGGGTCGAGCGCGCCGGCTTTGCACGCGTCGACGCGGGCGCGAGCCAGTGCTCGAAGATTTCCATCTCGATGAGATCGCGTGCGGGGCCCTTGTAGTCCGGCCAGACGTGGTTCTGCTTGAAGCGCACGCGGTAGAGCACTTTCCCGGGCTTCCCATCGAATCCGTAGGCGAGCTCCTCGGGGTTCGGGAAAGCGCCGCAGATGCGCTCGATGACGCCTTCCTTGCCGCGGATATAGGAAGGGGTCCGCCGGTGCCCCGGCGGGAAGGCGCGCTTGATCTTGACCCGGTCGCCCACGTTGAAGCGGTGGCCGGGCGCGGGGTTATAAGTGGACGGGAGATTCGTCCGCGGCTTCGCGCGCTTGCTCCGGGTCATCGGCTGGCGCCTTTCCTTGCCGGCGCTGATGCAGCGGCGGAAACATCGAAGCGGGCCCGCACCTCCGCCATCTTGGCATTGAGCTCGGCCTCGGTGACAAAGCCTTTTTCGAGGAGCAGCGTGCGCAGTGCCATCGTGGTGCGCTCGAAGTAGGCGAGCTTGTAGTACTGGGTGCCGAGGTCCTCGGCCGCCCGGCGCAGCTCGTCGACGCGGATAATGTTCCTGCGGGTGAGCGTGCTGCGGAGCGCATTGGCCTGCCTTTCCCAGAACTTCATGCCGTGGTCGGTCGTGTCGATCGGCCCGGCCGCAGTGCCGCCCATATCATGGGGTCCTGTTTGGGGGGGCTTGTCGCTCATGTTCGAAGTGCCGGGAATCTCGCGGCCGGCGCAATTCAGCATAGCACAGTGAACCGGCGGCGCGGCCTGGAATCGTTTCCGGTCCGGCTCCCCGAACTCAGCCGGGGCTTGCCGTGTCGCGCCGTGCGAGTGCGGCGGTGACCGCGCCCAGGATCAGCCACATCACCGCCGATACGGCGAGCGAGCCGATGGAGAAGGCGCGACCGAGATCCTTTGGTATCGCGCTCTCCGCTTCGGGCGAATGCGGCGCGCCCACGAGGTGCGGTGCCGCGATCAGCAGCAGCCCGAGCACGCGCATCGCGGGCGGTCGTGCGAGGAAGAGGCACGCCAGACCGGCGGCCGTTCCGAGTGCGGTGGCGACCCACCACAACTGCCGCGCGGCCAGGTCGGCTGCAGCGGCACCCGGCAATTCGGGCGGCAGACCCAGCGCGGGCGCCGCGGAAAAGCTCACGAAACCGGCCAGTCCCCACAACAGACCGAGCGTCCACGTCGCGCCGCCGCGCAGCGCGTAGCAACCGGCCAGCAGCAGCGCGAAACCGAACGCACCGAGGCAGTTGAACAGGAAGCTGTAGAGCGTGCGCTCCAGCCCGGCCTGGGGCTCCCACGCCGTGGCCGCGCGGGCGTGTCCGGCCGCTTCCAGCATCTCGGCTTGCAGGATCAGCGGGACCAGTAAAAGCTGCTGCAGCACCGTCACGACCGCGCCTGCCGCAATACCGGCTGCGAGCGCGGGCAGGAGCAACCCGCGCAGTGAAGTGCCGCGCGGCAACGCGCCCGTCAGTGACACGGGAAATTCAAGCTATGGCGCGCATCGTGGGCAGCGTTGTGGATCCGTTCCGGGCCGGCGAATCCCGCGACGTAGAGCGCGGCCAGACCGAGCGCGATGGCAGCCAGGGGCCGCCACTGCGCAACCAGCCGCTCGAGTCCCCCGGGCGCGCGCCGAGTGACCGATTTTGCGTAGGTCATGCCGATCCCCCTTGAACGCCTTGTTTGAAGATCACGCGGTCAGGTATCGAGGAATCTATTCCAAGCACCAAAACGAAGCAAGCTCTTTCCCGCCTCCGACCCATGCTCGTCATCGAGCACGCTGCAGAACATACGGGAGGATCAGGGCGCCGGGGAAACGGGACGTCCGGCTTTCGCGAGGGCGGCGCGGATCTCCCCCATCTTTCTCGCGGCCGCTCTCTCGCCTTCGAGGATGGCGAGATGCTTGGACTGAAAATCGGTGCCGCTGATGTTCCCGACGTCGGGCCGGATGACGACGTCGGCCCGGTCGAGTTCGTATTGAGCCAGACTGGCGCTCATGATATTGAAAGTCTGCAACAGGACCTCGATCGTGCTCGATACGCTGGGATTTTTCGGCTTCGACGAGATGTCCACGGCGATCACGACCGCGGCGCCCAGGTCGCGCGCCACTTTCGCGGGTACGGGACTCACCAGCCCGCCGTCAACGAATTCCCGGCTGGCGACGCGCGTCGGCTGAAAGACCCCCGGAACGCTCGAGGAAGCGCGCACCGCTAGGCCGACGTCCCCGGTGCGGAACACCACCATCTCGCCGCTGCGCAAATCGGTCGCCACCACCGCGAGACTTCGCGGCAGCGCGTCCATGGGACGATTCGAGAGTTGTTTGTTGACGTAGTTTTGCAGCGCCTCGCCGCGGATGAAGCCCCGGTCGGGGATCGCCCAGTCGGTAATCGCCTTGTCGTCCATATCCAGCGCAATCCTCTGCAGCTCGAAGCCGTTGGCCCCGCCCGCATAAATCGCAGCCACCACGCTACCGGCGCTCGTGCCGACGATGAGGTCCGGAACGATTCCCTGCGCTTCGAGCGCTTTGATGACCCCGATGTGCGCGAATCCGCGCGCGGCGCCTCCTCCCAGGACGAGGGCGAGCTTGGCGGTGGAAGGCGGCGGAGCGGCAGGCTTTTGCGCAAGATCCGCGCACGCCGACACCAGGACGAGGAGCGCAATCAGGAAGGTGCGGAGCATGGACGTCAACTAGAATCCGCTTTCCCGAATCAGAACCGCCGCGGCGTAACGCGCCGCTTCCCCCAGAAAGCTGCGCGGCTCGCCGTCGATGACGCCCGAGCCGAGCGTGGCCCTTGCGCGCGCCGGCGGGCGATCCAGCTTCAATCTCACGCGATACAGCGCCGCCTTGGGGGACAGCCGCTCCGCGTCCGCGCCGGTCGCGATCGGGCCGCCGTGGGCTGCTGCGAGCGCCGGCGTCGGGATCGAGACCGTGCGGGTGGTGTCGATCTCCTCGACCGTTCCCGAAACCGGCGAGAGCTCGTCGCCGCGCGGAAAGAAACGCCCGCGACTGCCGACACGGATCCGGTCGAGGTCGCGCTCGCCTACGTAGACGTCGGCCACCCACACTGCCGGATCGATCACGATGCCGAGCGGCTGCGTGGGTCGAACCCAGGCGCCTGCGGCCAGCGTCGGGTCGACGTCGAGCAGCACGCCGCTGATGGGCGCCTTGATCGCGAGCCGCTCGCGCTCGGCCATCTGCGCGGTCGCCTCGGCGAGCTCGCGCGCGAACTGCTCCGCGATGACCGCCCGCCGCTGCTGTTCCTCCTGCATGCCGGGCAGGCGGGCGAGCAGGCTCGCGAGCGTTTCCGCCGCAATGCGCGCACGGCCTTCACGGCTGCGAAGATCGGGCGAATCGATGAGGTACAGCTCCGCACCGGCGGCCACGCTGCCCTCGGCAGGAGGCGCCGTGACGAGCTGCCCCGGCAGCGGGGAGTAGACGACGTGCTGTGATGCGGCGCGCGCCCAGGCGGGTCCATCGATGAGGTTGCGCCAGGGCACGACGAGGAGCACCAGCATCACTACCACAAACAGGAGCCAGCCCAGTTTCGCGCGGCGCGTCGTTTCGGCACGCCGCTCGTGCCATACCTTCAATTCCGCCATGACCGGGCGCGCGACGAACCAGCCGAGCTCCACCGCAAGCAGCACGACGCCCGCCAGCTTGAAGAAGAAGAAATAGACTGCCAGCGCAATCGCAATGAAAATGCCCAGCCGCACGACCCACGTCACGAGCGCGAAGTGAATCAAGAAGTCGCGCAATCGCCCGGGGAAGAACTCCGGATCGGGCTCGTTCCAGCCGAGCAGCCGGCGGCGCAGGAACGCCCGGGCAAGCGCGGCAGCACGTTCGTGCAGGTTCGGCAGATCGAGGGCATCGGCGAGCAGGAAGTAGCCGTCGAAGCGCATGAACGGGCTCGCGTTGATGCCGACGGAAATGATCCAGCTGGTGGTGGCGATGAAAAACAGCGCGTCGCGCAGGGCGCCCTCCGGCACGATGCTCCAGCCGAGCGTCGCGAGCGCCGCGAGCGCGACCTCGGCGCCGACACCGGCCCCCGCAATCGCAAGTCGCTGGCGCGGATCGGAAAGCTTCCAGGACTCCGCCGTGTCGGTGTAGAGCATGGGCCACATCACTACGAAGGCGATCCCCATGTGCGCGACCCGGACGCCGTAGCGCGTGGCGACGTAGGCGTGCGCGAGCTCGTGCACGCTCTTCGCCACGGCCAGCGCGGCAAGATAGCCGACGAGTCCGGTCGGCGTCAGGCTCGCGCCCAGCGTCGTCGTGAAGGCATCCCATTGCCGGGCGGCGAGAATCAGCCCAAGCAAGCCGGCGAGCGCGATCAGCGCAACGGTGGCCGGACGCAGCAGGAACGAGACGTAGGGCAGCGTCGCCTCGAGAAAGTGCTGGGGGCGCACCAGCGGGATACGGAAGAACAGGTAGCCGTGGAGCAGGTGGTGCCACACGCCGCGATCGCTCATGCGACGCTGGTTGGCAAGGCGCGCAGTGTCGCGTGCGCTCGCCGCATGCAGCAACTGGTGATGCTCGAGGAAGAGCACCAGCGCAGCGACATCGTTGGCGTCCGGATTGAGGGGCGTCTCGGAGCGCACGCGCGAGAGGAGCGCCTGCGCATTGCCCGCGTCCCAGCGCGCCAGCAGTTCGAATTCGAGCCAACCGATGCGATAGAAGCGGTTGCGTGCCGGGTCGTGGATCATCCACGACGGCGAGCCGTCGCGGTTGGGCGAGGCATTTTCGAGGCGCAAGTCCTCGCGCAGCCGCGGCAGCGCAACCGGCCGCTGCCGCGGCATTCCCGGCTGGCTCAGAGCCCAGTCCATTCGCGCAGCGCGGCGAGCGGCCGGCGGAACAGGACGTAGCCGAGGAAGACACGGCGCCCGTAAAGCTTGGCCGTGCCCTTGAGTCCGACGCGCGCCTCGGCCGCGGGACGGTCGAAGGTGCCGCGGATGCGATAGGAGGCGATCCCGTCGGGCGAGAGCGTCGCCTGGTAGCTGGTCTGGGTGAGCCGTGCCGCGAGCGGGGACAGCGGCGCCACGTGCAGAAACAGGCGCATCTCGGCGCCCGCGTTGAGGTTGATCGCGTCGGCGACCGGCAGCCACACGAGAACGCCGGCATCCTTCGGGTCGGCGAGGAGCACGATGCGCTCGCCCGTCACCACGGGCCGGCCGATCCAGTCGTTCGGGTCGCCGTAGATTGCCACGCCGTCGGCCGGGGCGCGGACCTCGACGCGGGCGAGCATTTCGTCGAGATAGGCCACCTCCGCCTCGCGCTCCCGCACCCGCCCCTGCAGCGTGCCGAGCTCGCCCTTTGCCTGGTCGCTGTCGAAGGCTCTCTGGGTGGAGAGCAGCGCATCGGCGCGCGCCACGGCGAGAGCCTTCACCCCGACCTCGCGCCGGTTGCGCAGCGTGGTGTCGTCGAGAGTGAAGATGACCTCGCCTTTCCGTAGCGGCTGGTTGGGCAGCACCGAGAACGACTTCACGACGCCGTCCATGGGCGCCGCGATCGCCTGGGCCTCGAGCGCAATGACTTCCGCGGGGGCGAGCACGCTCTGGCGCACCGGCACGAAGAGCGCGAGCACTCCCGCAACCACCAACAGGCGCCACCACTTGCGCCGGGCGAAGCGCCGCCACCACTGAGTGAGCCGCCCGGCCTGGTTCACGATTGCCCACAAATTGTAGCCGTAGCCGGCGTGCAGCCGGGCGAGGAGGGTGGTGTGCTGCTCCGTCCACGTTTCGTCGCGGACGTAAAGCGCTAATCCGAGACGCGCCCCGTCCGGCGCCAGCAGCGGGCTGGCGAGCGCGTGCCGCGGCCACCACTCGTTCCAGTTTTCGGCAAGCTCTGCGGGCAGCTCGGCCGGGGAGATTGTGCGCGGGGCGTTCCCGACCCGCGGCCAGAGTGCGGCGGCCACTGCGGCGAGCCACTGCGCATACGGAGCGTCCTCTTCGACGGCGGCGAGCCCCGAGACGACCCTGAGACGCGGCTTGCCGAACAGGTCGGAGCGGAAAACGACCGCCTGCCGGAACGGCACGAGCTGCCAGGTTTCGTTCGCGATGACAAACAGAAGCTCGGGCTCCGTCAGGACGGCGCGTGCGCGCGCCTCAAGCTGGAGCATCGCGGCGAGAGGATCCGTCGCCAGGCCGGCTGCGGTCATCTAGGGAGGTCGAACTGGGCGGTGCCGCTCATTCCTGGTAGCAGTTCCGGGCCCGCCTTATCCACCGAGGCTTCAAGCTCGATCGTCTGGCTTGCCGCGTCGACGCGGGCGTTGATCGCGGTGACGCGGGCCTGATAGACGCGGAGGGTTTCGTCGATGGCCACCGTGAAAACCCGTCCGTTCGTAAGCCAGGCGAGCCACTTGGAAGGCACATTGAGGCGCAGCTTCGGCGGCGTTGCCTGCACGATGTCGACCAGCGGCTGGCCGGCCGTGACACTCTGGTGCGGCTTTACGTGGACCTTGGCGACGCGGCCGGAGAACGGCGCACTCACGGTGCACAGTGCGGCCTGTGCCCGGAAAAGCGCGCTCTGCGCACGCGCCTTATCCAGCGCCGCCGCGGCGAGCGCGACGTCGACCTCGGCCGCCGCCTGCAGGCCCTGCAGCCGGAGCTTGGCTTCGTGATTCTCGCGCGCCGCGGCGACCTCGGCGGCGCCCATGGCGACCCGCGCGTCCTGTTCCTTGCAGTCGAACGCCACCAGAGCATTGCCCTTCGTGAAGGTGGAGCCGAGCGACACGTTCAACCTGAGGATGCGCCCGAGCATCGGGCTCGCAAGACTCGTCTCGAGTTGCGGCGCGACCAGCACCCGCACCGCGTACTCGCCAGCCACATCCCGTGCAATGGGCGGGACTTGTGCTTGACTGAAGGTGCTGGTTGCCGCCAATACCATTGCCAGAACGAAACGCACTCGTCCCATTCACCTATTTTGCCCTACCTGCCGATGGATCGGCCAGCGTGGACTCGAGGCCCCATGCTCCGAGAGACTGCAGTTGGGCGACAGTCGCGGCCTCCGAAAATGCCGACAGGGTCGAGGGCGCAAGGCGCGAACCGACGGCGCTCACGTAGCGGGAAGTGCGCGCGATGCTGCCGTCGGGCCGAACAAACGAAATTATCCATTCACCGCGCCGCACGCCACAGCAGTCGTCCGAGTACCCGAACCGCATCCGTAGCGTCAGGGCGTTGGGGTTGGCCGAGTCGACCACGTAGGCGGCGCGCGTCAGCGCCTGTTCGACCGCCCTGCGCGCCTCGCCGGCCAGCTGCGGATCGGGAATGTTTTCGATTTCAACCCGCAGCACCGGCGATGGCCGCCGCGTTTCCCGCGATACCGCGACAAAGATGTCGCGTTCCCACGCCTGCATCTCCGACTCCACCGACTTTGCAAGGCTCGCAAGATCGTCGCCTTCGATGCGCTCGGGCAAAACGTCGAGGCCGAGGGAGTTGTAGGTGCGGCCGTAGGCGACCTGGAGGTTGGCGTAGGAAGCGTAGCGCTGGAAGCGGGCGATCAGCGCGCGCGCCTCGGTACGTACCACCTCGAGTTCGGTGTCGACGCGCGCGAGCGAGGCGGCCTTCGCGTACTGGACGAGGCGCTGGTCGACGCGGCTCGCCTCGTCCGCCTGCTCGAAATCGAGCAGCGCCAGATTGTAGCGCTCGACGGCAACCCGTACCTGGGTCACGATCGCCATGGACAGCGCGAGTCGACGGGCGTCGTCCACCTTGAGGCGGGCTTCATTGGTGTTTGCCACTGCCGGATACGAGAGCAGCCGCATGAGGTTAGAGAATACCTGGAAGCCGCCCTCGGTCCAGGACTGGTTGAAGAGAAACTCGTTCGAGTCGTAGCGGTACGCCCCGTCGATCTGGATGCTCGGCAGCAGGGACAGGATGGCGCGGCGCGTCTCGGCGACGGAGGCCCGTTTGCGGTAGTCCTCCTCGCGCAATTCGGGCCGGTTGCGAAGTGCCATTTGCTCGAGCGCCTGCATGTCGCGGGGCGCTTCCGGCAGGCGCACCTCGGGCTCATCGGCGAGCCTGAATTCGGTGTCGTGAGAGAGGTTCATCAGCGCCGCGAGCTCGCGCTTGGCGAACTCGATTTCCTGGCGGCGGACGTTGAGGAGCGTGGTGGCGTCGAGCAGCGCCCGCTGGTACGCGAGCGCCTGCGGCGGCGGGAGCAGACCCATCGACTCGGCAAGGCGTGACTTTTCGATCGCCGCGCGCACGCGGGCGAGCATCGTATCCGCCTCGCCCACCAGTCGCTGTGCGCCGAGCGCGCGCCAGTAGGCCCCGCGCACGTCCTGCAGGATATTCTGGGCGACCCGCCGGCGGCGCTCTTCCGCTATCAGCGATGCATCGGCTGCCTGCTTGGCGCGATAGTAGGAGACGCCGAAGTCGAGCAGGTTCCACGAGAATTCCGCGCTGGCGAGCCAGCGGTTGCGCTCCTGGGAGGTCGAGGGCGAAACCGTCTCCTGGCCGGTCGTAATGCTGATGCTGGTGCCGCCCGAGTCGTTACTGCGCGAGGAATAACCCGCGGAAACGACGAGCTTCGGGAGCATGTCGTAGCGCGAGACGTCGAACAGGCCCGCCGCGAGCGCGCTCTCCATGAGCCTGAGGCGGTAATCGAGGTTGTACTTGAGCGCGCGCGCGACCGCCTCGTGGAAGGTAATTTCCTTGGCGACCGGTTCCTGACCGGCAAAGAGCGACTTCCGGTCGTCTTCGAAGCGCGTGCGGATCTCCGCGTCGGTCAGCGGCGTCGGCGTGACCGTGCACGCCGACAATGTCAGCGCGATTGCTGCGGCGGCCAGTCGGCGGAGAGGGGGAGGTGGGGCATTGCTGTTACAGCGGGGGAGACCATTCGATACCCGGAAATCCCTCATCAGAAATAACCTGCCTGCAGCAGGAAACGGCGCCGCAACTTCCCGCTGGGGGCGTGCGGCCCGACGGGGGCCACCCGGACGACGTCGAGAGGTGCGATTCCGATGCCCGCCTGCATCATCGATGCCGTGCAAGTCGGGCTGATCACGGTGGTGAATGGCCCGGCGCCGCGTTGCCGGGCGAACCAAGAGTCATACCCGCCTATCCCGGTAAAGACTCGTTGGACCAAAAGTATAACATAAATCAACGCGTTGTACCACGGCGAGCCGGGTCCTGGTGGCTTCCGACGGGGCGACGGCGTTGATCTCGTCGACAAGCAGGCCCGGGGAAGGCAACAGGAGGTCGGTCGTGGCGCGTTTGACGTAGCAACAGGCGCCGTCATTCACAGCCGGTGGGTCCGGCTGGTGCACGGGATCGTCGGGGTTAGATCAGCCTTTTCTGGGAGGCCGCAGCGACTCGGCGAGCCTTGTGTCGAGCTGCTTGCGGAGCGCAGCCGCGGTCCGCAGCTGGGCGCTAAACGCCGGGGCGCCTGCAGTCTGAGGATCGCGAGCGGCGCCACGCTCGGCGTTGGGGGCCGCGGGCGCGTCGGGAGCAGCTTCGGCCGGGGCGGAATCCTGCGCCCCTGCCGGAGCATCCGGCACGGGCTCGACCGCGGGTGCCGGCTCATCCTTGGGTTGATCAAGCGGGACGAACCGGGAGAAGGCGTCAAAGTCCTTCAGCAGCGGCGCGGTGCCGGGTGCAGGCGTGACGGCGAATTCCAGAGCGCGTTCGCCGGCTGCGATGAACTCGCTTCGGATCTGCTCTACGGTGGGCAGCACGAACGCGGCCGCTTCCATCCGGAGGCTGTCTTCGAGAGACACCGCCTCAATCTCGCCGGCATTGGCCGCCGTCAGCAGGCCGGCGATCTGGGCGGCCTGCTCGGTGCGCAGCCGCAGTGATTCGTTGATCCCCTGCAGCACGAAGTCGCGATGGAACAGCTCCGGCCCGCCGATCGATTGTCCCGATTCCGCTCCAGGATTCAGCGTGACGGGTGGCAATACTCCTGAGGGCTCTCCAAGATCCGGGGTATTGAGCCCGACTGTGGCGTTGACTACCGGGGCTTCGTTGAGGTCGTTGAGGTTAATCGTCATCACGGCGGTGTCGGTCAGGGTGCCGTCGGAGGCCTCGATCGTGAGGCTGAACACCGGGGTGGTCTCGAAGTCGAGCATGGCCGAGTTGGCGACCGTGACCTGGCCGGTGGCGGCGTTGATCGCGAAGCCGCCCAAGGCGTTACCAGCGGTGATCGAATAGGTGAGGGCGGTGCCGTCGAGATCGGTGTCGTTGCCGGTGAAGAAATCGTTGACGTCATACACCGCGGTGCCGTTGGCGCTGTTCTCGTTGAGCGCTACGCTGGTATCGTCGATGCGGGGGGCGTTATCGTTGAGGTTGTTCAGGTTCAGCGTGATGTTGGCGGTGTCGAAGTTGCCCGCCGCGTCGACGGCGCGCACGCTGTGCACGAAGCTGTTGGCGCCGGTCTCGAAGTCATCGGCCTCGCCGGCGGCCCCGGCCGCCGTCAGGGTGATG
>Ga0187892_10003048_pt1 | contig 31573 bp, 31 predicted proteins | sample MA1701073metaG_FD_139345 | JGI IMG/M metagenome (GOLD analysis project Ga0187892, IMG submission 139345) | Bio-ooze microbial communities from a basaltic lava cave in the Kipuka Kanohina Cave System on the Island of Hawaii, USA - MA170107-3 metaG ...
AGGTGGCGATGGTCTTCCCGGGCGACCCGGCGCTGCCGCGCCCCGTCTCGCGCATGGTCGTGTTCGGCGACAGCCTGTCGGACGCCGGCAACCTGAAGCGCCGCCTGCTGATCTTCCCGAACCAGCCGTACTGGTTCGGTCGCTTCGCGAACGGCCCGAACTGGACCGACTACTTCGCCGAGCGCACCGGCCTCGCGGTCCAGAACCACGCGTACGGCGGCGCCGCGGCGGTGAAGCACGAGGACGTGCCGTCGGAGGACATCATCTCGGCGATCCAGCAGGGCGCGCAGTTCTTCCTCACCGGCAGCGTGGACGGTCAGGTGACGGACTACCTGGAGCGCGACCTGGTGGGCGGCGCCGTCACGCAGCCCGCCGAGGTGGTCTTCGTGATCTGGGGCGGCGCCAACGACTACATCTCGAAGGAGCCGTTCTCGGGTGACATCAGCACGCTGCTCGACGAGCCCGACGGCCGCGCCGGCTACCGGCGCATCGTGCGGGAGGCGGTGGCATCGCTCGAGCTGCAGGTGCGCCGGCTCTACGCGGCGGGCGGGCGCCGCTTCGTGGTGGTGAACCTGCCGAACCTGGGCCGGACGCCGATCGTGCTCCAGAACCAGAGCTACATGCGGCCCAAGCTCGAGGCCCAGCGCCGCCTGCTGCTCTCGCGCCGGCTCGGCGAGCTGACCGCGTACCACAACCAGCGGCTCGCAACGGCGGTGCAGGGGCTCGACCGCGACCTGCCGGAGGCCCAGCTGATCAGCGTGGACGCGGCCAGGCTCGTGGACCAGATCCTCGAGAGCCGCGCGCCGGATTCGCGACAGAGCTTCGACTACGGCTTCGCGCTGCGCGACCTCGAGAGCGAGGTGCGCGACAAGCGCGCCGCGTCGCGCTTCCAGAATCGCTGCTACTCCGGCGGCTACCTCGGCTCGCTCGACTCCTCCAGCATCTGCGCGCAGTCGAGGAGCGCGATGTTCTGGGACGTCGTGCACCCGACCTCGTACACCCACTGCTGGGTGGCCTACTTCGTACAGCGCCAGCTGGCGCAGGCGGGTCTCGCCGCGCCGCCGGCGTCGCTGGCCGACCAGCGCGCCTTCTGCACGGCCCGCACCCAGCCGGCCTGGTAGGGAGGGAGAGGACCGCATGTCCGGCACGGATCGCTACGAACGCGTCTCCGTCGTGAAGCAGGCGAACGTGTTCTTCGACGGGCGCTGCGTGAGCCACACCGTCTTCACGAGCGACGGCGCACGCAAGAGCCTGGGCGTGATCCTGCCCGGCGCGCTCACCTTCGAGACCGCCGCGCCCGAGCGGATGGAGATCGTGGCGGGGCGCTGCCGCGTGCAGGTCGCCGGCAGTACGAGCCCGACGGACTACGGCCCCGGCCAGCAGTTCTCGGTGCCCGCGAACAGCAGCTTCCGCATCGAGGCGCTCGAGCCGCTCCACTACGTCTGCCACTTCGGCTGAGCGCGCGGTGTTACGGTTCTTTTACCGAATCCTCGTTTCGCTTCGGACGTCCGCCCTGTAGACCCTGGCTGGTGAAAAACACGCGGTTCAGCTGGGTCAACGCGAGCGTGCTGGTTTCGACGCCCATCGCAGCCGTCGTGCTGGCCGTCTGGTACGTCTCCTCGCAGGGCTTCGTCTGGACGGACCTCGTGCCGTTCGTGGTGATGTACTTCCTGTCGGGGCTCGCCATCACCGCGGGCTACCACCGCTACTACGCGCACCGTACGTACGATTGTCATCCGATCGTGCAGGCGCTCATCCTGATCTTCGGAGCCGCCGCTCTCCAGAACTCCGCGCTCGCCTGGGTGAGCGACCACCGCTCCCACCATCGCCACGTCGATCAGGAGGCCGATCCGTACAACGTCCAGCGCGGCTTCCTGTGGGCGCACATCGGCTGGATCTTCTTCGAGGACGCGCCGGGCACGCGCGACTGGTCGAACGTCCGGGATCTCGAGAGGAGCCGGCTCGTCCGCCTCCAGGCCAGGGGGTACGTCCTGCTCGCGGTGACCGTCGGCCTGGGCCTGCCGTTCCTGATCGGGCTCGCCTTCGATCGACCCTGGGGCGGGATGCTCTGGGGCGGGCTCGTGCGGACCGTCTTCGTCCACCACTGCACCTTCCTGATCAACTCGGCCGCCCACTTCTTCGGGAAGCGCCCGTACTCGACGGAGATCTCGGCGCGCGACAACGGCTGGCTCGCGCTCCTCTCCTACGGCGAGGGCTATCACAACTTCCATCACGCCTTCCCGAGCGACTACCGCAACGGCGTCGCCTGGTACCACTGGGACCCGACCAAGTGGACGATCCACGGCCTCGCGCTCGCCCGCCTCGCGTGGGGGTTGCGGCGCACGCCGGAAGCGGCGATCGCGAGGCGGCGACGATCCGCTAGCGGCTGAGCGGGCGGCGTCGCTCCTTCGGGTCTTCCAGCGCGGGGTTCGAGGCGGCGGTGTCGCGCGCGTCGAGGTCGGTGCCCGGCGCGACGAGGGCGTCGATGCGGTCGAGCGCCTCGGGCGCGAGGCGCAGCTCGAGGCCGCGCAGCAGCTCCTCCGCCTGCGCGAACGTGCGCGGGCCCACGATCGCGGAGCTGACGCCCGGGTGCTCGCTCGCGAAGGCCATCGCGAGGTGCGCGAGCGGCATGCCGAGCTCCTGCGCCAGCGCGGCCAGCGCCTCGACGAGGTCGTACTTGCGCTGCACCTCGGCGCGCGCCGGGTCCCAGCGCCCGGTGCGGCTCCAGAAGCCCTTCGCGCGGCTGCCGTCCTCGGCCTCGACGCCGCGCCGGTACTTCCCGGTGAGCCAGCCGCCGCCGAGCGGCGCATACACCATCACGCCGATGCCGTAGCGCCTGCACGCGGGCAGCACGGCCGTCTCGACGCCGCGGGCGAAGATCGAGTAGATGCACTGCTCGCTGCGCACGCGGGCGAGGCCGCGGCGCTCGGACGTCCACTGCGCCTCGACGATGGTGTCCGCGGGCGTGGCCGACATGCCCACCACGCGGATCTTCCCCTGCTCGCGCAGCGTGTGCATCGCGGCCAGCGACTCCTCGAGGTCGGTGGCGTGATCGCGGCGGTGGAGCTGGTAGACGTCGATCCAGTCGGTCTCCAGCCGCCGCAGGCTCTCCTCGACCGCGCGCACGATCCAGCGCCGCGAGCCGCCGCCCTCGTTGACGTCACGCCCGGTCGGGAAGAAGCACTTCGTCGCGAGCACGACCTGATCGCGCCGGCCCTTCAGCGCCCGGGCGAGGATGCGCTCGGACTCGCCGCTCGAATACGCGTCCGCGGTGTCCACGAAGTTGATGCCCGCGTCGAGCGCGGCGTGCACGATGCGCACGCACTCGGCCTCGTCGCGATTGCCCATCGCGCCGAACATCATCGCGCCGAGGCAGTAGCGCGAGACCTTGATGCCGGTGCCGCCGAAGGGCCGGTGCTCGATCGTCATGGGGAGATCCTCACCACCCGCGTGCGCGGATCCGGGTGCGTCCTCGCGCCGACCCAGCGCAGGCACATCGTGCCGCGCCGGTGGCCCGCGGTCTCGAGCCAGTTCGGGTGGCCCGGAGCGCGGTGCGCGAGCACCAGCCGCACCGAGCCGTCGGGCTCGGGCTTCACCTCGCTGTGGTTCAGCGCGATGCGATGCCAGCGATAGTCGAGCGACTCCATCCAGTGGTTGTTCACCTGGAAGTTCCAGTAGTCGCAGGCGGGCGGCGTCACCTCGATCCAGAGCTGCTCGTCGTCCGCCAGCTCCCAGTAGCCGTGGTAATAGACGATGTTCGGATCGCCGTGCGCGGCCGCCGCGACCTTCGGATCGAAGCGCGGCAGCTCGTTCGGGCGCTTGGCGAAGCCCTCGGCCCAGTCGGTGAAGATCGTGGCGGTGCCGCGCACGTACGCCGCTGCCGCGGAGAGCGCGCGGTCGAGCGCCGCGGCCTCGAGGCCGGCGGGCGGGCCCGCGGCGCCCACCCGTTCGATCGAGAGATCCGCGATCCGCTCGCTCGCGCGGCTCTGGTAGGTCTGCCGCACGATCAGCGTGCTCGAGTCGGGCTCCAGCGGCAGCCAGTTGCCCGGCTTCCGCTCGCAGGACACCGCGATCTCGAAGCGCCCGTCGGGACCGACGGCGAGCGTGGCGTCGTCGATGTAGCCCGTCTGCCCCGAGCGCCCCGAAGAGCCGTAGCCGCCTGCGTAGCTGCCGATGCCGAGGTAGTGCACCGTGTTGCGCCGGCCGCGGATCACGTACTCGTAGGCGCCGGAGATCGACGCGCTCTGATAGTGATTGTCGGGGTTGTCGGCGCCGATCTTCACCGTCTCGTGAGAGGGGCGCCGGAACACGGGCGCCGCCGGGTCCGCGAACTCGAGCTCCTGCTCGAGCGCCGTGCGCACCAGGCGCGTCAGGTACCGGAAGCCCTCGGCGCGATCGAGCGGATCGCGCGGCGACGCGTCGCGCAGCACGACCGCGCCCGCGGCTTTCAGCCCGTCGCAGAACTCGTTCCACGTCTCTCCGGACAGGACGCGCGCCACGGAGCGATCGTCGGACATGGGCTCGGAGGGTAGGCGAAGCGCAGAGTGCTTGACATCGGGAGGCGCGCCCTCTCAGGATGAAGGCGATGAGCCCGCAGAGCCGGCTCCGGCTCGTCCACCTGGCCTGGTTCGTCGCAGCCGCGGCGTTCGGCGCCGCGCCGGGCGCCGCTCAGCAGCTGAATGCCGGCGCCGCGGTCGAGCTGCTCACCCTGCCCGAGGGCGTTCCGCTCGCGGGCTACAGCGGACGCCGCGCCGCCATGCCCGACGTGCTGGGCCTCTACCCGTACGCCCACTACTTCCCGCCGTCCACGGGCGGACACGCGGGCGAAGAGATCCGCGTGAAGGCGCTGGCGCTGGAGCGTGACGGCAAGCGGCTGGTGTTCGTCAGCCTCGACACCGTCGGCGTCGACTCCAAGCTGCGCGACGACATCGTCACGGCGCTGGCCGTGGCCCCGCTGTCCTTCGCCGCAGACAACGTGCTGATCTCCGCCACGCACACGCACAGCGGCCCGGGCGCGCTCACGGCGAACCACTTCCTCGAGTACGCGGCGACGGATCAGCTCCACACGGGGCTGCGCGCCAACATCGTGACGCAGGTGGCCGCGGCGGTGACGAAGGCGGTGGCCGGCCTGCAGGCTGCCGAGCTGTTCCACTTCACGACCGACGCCGCTGCGCTGCACAGGAACCGCTCGCGCGACCCGACCCACGGCGACCACACGCTGAGCTTCCTCGCCGTGCGCAAGAAGGGCTCCGCGACGTGGATCGGCGCGCTCGTGAACTTCGCCGTGCACGGGACGGCCTGGGACCAGACGAACAACCAGCTCAGCGCGGACTACCCGGGCGCGATCGAGCGCGCCTTCGCGAAGGCGATGGGCGTGCCCGGGCTCCCGGTGCTGTTCCTGAACGGCGCCGAGGGCGACTCGTCGCCGACCAAGAAGCCGGGCGTGATGCAGGCCGAGCTCGACGTCTGGGCGCAGGCGCGCTGGAACGGCTGGTGGAGCTTCTCGCCGCCGCCGCCCCTCCCCGTCCCCGAGTGGAAGCTCCGGACGAGAGAGGTGGAGCTCGGGACGTCGTTCATGTACCTGCGCGCCGAGCTGAAGCCCTTCCAGGACGTGTTCCCGGTCTCCCGCCTCGGCATGGAGCTCGCCACCTACTTCCCGAAGAAGGTGAAGATCTGGTCCCTCTCGCTCGCGGGGCTCCGCTTCCTGACGATCCCGGGCGAGCCCACGACCGACGTCGGACTCGAGCTGCGCGAGATGGTGAACCAGGAGCTCGGTGTCGCGACGCCCGTCTGGGTCCTCGGCCTCACCAACGATCACGTCGGCTACTTCACGAGCCGTAAGGATTGGAAGGTGGCGACCTACGAGTCGACGAACTCGACGTACGGTGCCTATGGCTCGCGGCGCCTCGTGAACGGTCACTTGTGTCTCTTGCGTACCCCTTGAAGGAGCGCCCATGAAACGAGTGCTTCGGAGCCTGGTCGGGTGCGCCTTGCTGCTCGGTGTGTCGGGCTGCATCGCGGTGCCCGGGCGTCAGGAAAAATGCCCGTGCCCGTGCGCCGTGGTCTCTGCGCCGCCCGCGCGGGTCGAGCTCGCGTGCCGCTGAGGCGCACCGCGGTCGCCGCCGTCGCGTGCGCGTGGCTGGTCGCATCGCCGGCCGCGGCCGGGCGCTGGGTGCTCGACCGCCAAGGCGTGTGCACCGAGGTGTGGACCGCTCGCGATCTCGTGCGCGGCCCGACCGCGATCCTCAACGGAATGCTCCGGCCAGTCACGTCCTTCGTGGGCGGCACCTGGTTCGCCGTCGCGCAATGCCATCACAGCCCGCGCTGCATCGTGGTGGGCCCGCTCTGGGTGCTCGGCTCCACCGCCTGGGGGATCGGCGAGGGGCTCTACTGGGTGGTGACGGGCGTGGTGGACACGCCGACGCTCGGCGCCGCGCTGGTCTCCCCGTACCGCGCGTCGCGCCTCGAGCTCGAGCTGTCGGTGCCGTTCGTCGAGAGCCACGAGCCGACCGACGCGGAGCGCTGCGCGTCGTGAGGCCGGAGGCGCGCGCGTCCACCTCGCCGCTGATGGCGCAGCTCTTCGCGGAGGATCTCGCGCCCGTCCTGCCCGTCTATCACGCGTGCATCGACGAGCTCGCGGCGCGGCAGCCCGCGCTCGCGGGTGCGTGGCGCGGCTGCCGCGGGCGCGCGGGCTTCCTCCTCCCGCACCTGCTCGCGGAGTACGGACACGAGGCGCGGAGCGGCGTGCTGCCGGCCGGCGAGACGCGCGAGGCGCTGGTCCCGCTCGGGCTCCAGGTGCTCGCCATCTGCGTGGACGACGACGTCGCGGACGGGCAGGCCGGCGGCTTCGTCGAGCGTGTGGACTCCGTCTGCGCCGCCGAGCTGCTCCAGGCGCTCGCGTGGGCGCGGCTGCCGCGCGCCGGCTCGCATGCCTCGCTCGTGCAGGCGGAGCTCGAGCGCCTGCTGGTCGCGGTGACGCGCTACCAGCACCTCGACGCCGTGCAGATCGAACGCGCCGCCGGCGGCGACTTCCGCCTCGCGGACTACCTGGAGTCCGCCCACAAGGCCGGCAGCCTGGTCGAGGCCGGGCTGCGGCTCGGCCTCGCGCTCGCCGGCGGCGACCCCGATCGCTCCGAGGCGGAGGGCTTTGCGCGCCGCTTCGGCCTCGCCTTCCAGATCCTCGATGACGTGCGCGACCTCGACGAAGACCGCGCGAGCTTCGGGGCGCCGGTGACGCTGCCGATGCTCTACGCGCAGCGCGGCGAGCCGCTCGGAGCTGCGTACCGGCTGGCCGAGGACGCGCTCGCGGAAGCGCGCGCCCTCGGCGCGAGCTTCGGCCCCGGGCGCCGCCTGGTCCGGCTCGTGGACCGCCTCGCCGAGCTGTTCGCGAAGCTGCGGATCGAGGAGGGCCGCGGCGCGTGACGCTCGTCGTTCCGCCGCTTCCGCCGGGCCTGTTCGAGCGCGCCTATCACGCCGCGGGCGAGAAGCGGCTCTGGCTCGCGCGCCGGCTCTACCCGAGCCTGCTCGGCCCGGCGTGGGAGTACGCGCTCCTCGCCTTCGCCTACCTGAAGCTCTTCGACAACGACGTGGACGAGGACGCCGACTCCGCTCGCGCGAGCGACGCCTTCGCCGTGCACCGCGCGCTCGAAGCGAAGACGTACGCGGGCGAGCCGCCCGACCCCGCGCTGCCCTTCGTTCAGCAGCTCGGCGCTCGCGTCTTCGCGTTCGACCGCGGGAACGGCAGCCCGATCCGCCGCCACCTGGCGGACGCCGTCGACAGCATGGCCATCGACATCGCGCGCCGCGGCAAGGTGCTCTCGCAGGCGGAGATCGAGGCGAACCTCCACCTCGGCGGCGGCGGCACCGTCCGCGGCCTCGCCTGGTTCGCGGCGCCCGGGCTCGAGCTGCCCGAGGCGCTCGTGCAGGAGCTCTGCAACGCCTACATGCACGCCGACTCGCTGATCGACCTCGAGCACGACCTCGCGTTCGGCCTGATCAACGTCCCCGCGGAGGCCGTGGCGCGCGGCGTCGATCCCTTCCGCCCCGATGCGCGGCTCGCGGCGTGGGCGGAGGAGCAGGCGCGCCTCTGCGAGGCGCGCTTCGACGCGGCGCTGGCGCGGCTGCCGGAGCTCGGGAGCCGCCGCCTGCGCGAGGTCGCGCGGCTGATGCTGGTGACCAAGCGCAAGAAGCTCCGCCGCTTCCTCGCGTCTGGCGTCTGGCCGGCTGCGGCTCAGGTCGCCGCCGCGAGCGGGAGCACGTAGAGCACTTCCTCCTGGCGGCGCCCGCGGATGGTGGTGTGCTCGCGCTGCTCGAAGCGCGCTGCCGTTGCCCCCGCGCCCTCCCGCGTGCGCGCATCGATCACGATCGCCGCGTTCCAGTCGCGGGTGAGCTGCTGGAGGCGCGCGGCCAGGTTCGTGGTGTTCCCGACCGCGCTCCAGATCATGCGGTCGGCGGAGCGGATGTCGCCGACGTACGCCTCGCCCGTCGCGATGCCCACGCCCACCGAGATGCGCGGCGACCCCGGCTCGGGCGCCTCGAGCGCCCGTACGATCTCGCGCGCCGCCCCGACGGCCGCGCGCTCCTTCGCCTCGAGCGGCGTCGGCGCTCCGAACACCGCCATCAGGCCGTCGCCGTTGAACTCGACCACGTTGCCGCCGTGCGCGTCGATCAGCTTCGAGACGAGCTGCGTGTGGCGGTTCAAGGTGGAGAAGATCTCGTCGGCCTGGCGCCCCTCGGCGAAGCTGGTGTACCCGCGGATGTCCACGAACAGCACCGAGACGTCGCAGCGCCCGGAGACCAGTTCGCGACCGCCCGCGAGCTGCTGGACGACGGCCCCCGGCACGTAGCGGCGCAGCTTCTCCTCCATCTCGCGGCTCTCGCGCACGAGGGCTGCCTGGTCGTAGCCGCGCAGCAGGGCGGCGACCTGGTCGCCGAGGCTCGCAAGCAGGGCGAGATCCGTCGGCGTGTAGATGTCGCCCGAGCGCTTGCGGCCGAGCACCACGAACGCGACCAGCCCTTGCACGTGGATCGGGATCACCACCGCGGCGGCGAGCGTCTCGAGCGCGGCGCGCTCGAAGGGGTCGAGGGCGGGAGCGCGCCGGCGGCGCGAGGATTCGCCGTCGAGCGGCGTGGTGCGCGCGCTCAGCACGCGCACCAGCGAGCCGTCGGCGTCGAAGCCCGGCGGAATCGCGCGCCCGTTCGCGAACACCGGCGTGAAGGCGCCGTCGCGTCGCGCGTACACCGCGCACAGCTCGGGCCGCAGCAGCCGCGTGAGGCCCTCGCCGATCTGCGAGGTCGCCTCGGACGCCGTCGTGCATTCGCGGATCTCCTGCATCAGCAGGGCGAGGCCCTGGTCGAAGTTCCAGCGCTCGCGGAAGAAGATCCGCTCGAGGCGCGGGCGCAGGAGGCTCTGCGCCGGCAGCAGCAGCGCCGTCAGCAGCACCGCGGCCGCGAGCCGGCTCGTGGAGACGTCGAGGTCCGTGTGGGCCGCGGCGAGGTCTCCGAGCTGCGGCACCAGCACGAGGCCCGCGGAGAACGCGACGATGAGCAACAGGTTGTACGAGGCCGCCGCGCTGATCACGCGGTCGATGTCGAAGAGGTTGTACCGGATCACCGACACGAGCAGGCTCAGCGGGATCGCGCCGGCCGCCGCGAGATTCCACGAGTAGGCCTCCGTCCAGCGCGGGTCGAGCGCGATCAGCGCGGCCGTGAACATCGGGGGCAGGGCGGCGAGGTAGATGCCGAACAGCAGGAAGCGGAGCTGGCGGCGCCCGAGCGCGTCGGCGAAGCGGTAGTTGCGCGTCGTCGTCGCGAGGAGCGCGACGAAGAACGCGAGCACACCGACGACCGCGACCGGCGCCGCGACGTCCGGAGGGAAGGGCGCGCCGAAGCGGCTGGTGTGGAAGGGCGCGAGCGCCACGAACACCCACGGCCAGGTGCGCGAGAAGCGGCTGCGCGGCTCGTCGTGCGGGAAGCGCTGGAACGCGAGCAGGTTGAGCGTGCACGTGAGGCCGAGCGCGAGCCCCTCCACCGCCACGGCGATCGGCCCGTCCGGCGACGCCGCGAAGAAGACCGCCGCCGCCATGAAGCCCTGGAAGAAGGCCCGCACCATCGGCGAGGACGGCGCGCGCCAGAGCAGCAGCAGCGCCACCACCGCGTAGATCAACGAGACCCCCACCCAGGTGCGCAGGAAGCGCGCCGGGTTCGAAGGCAGCCGCGTCTCGAGCACCGCCCCGGCCCGCTCGTACGCGACCGGAACGGCCTCGACGCCACGCGCCGCTTCGGCGAAGCGCAGGAACACGTCGAGCGAGCTGGCGCCCCGCAGCTCGACGTCCCGAAAGCGCAGCAGACGATCGCCCGGCTGCAGCTCCGGCGCATCCCGCTCCACCCAGCGCCGGGGGCCGGTCACGACCGGGAACGCGTCGCGTCCCTCCGCGCTCGCCACCTCGACCGGGCAGCGCCCGATCGGGTGCTCGAAGTGGCGCGCCGCCTCGAAGAACGCCAGCGCCCAGATCGGCAGCCAGACGGCGAGCAGGATGCGATCGAGCCGACGCGAGGACATGCCATTCCCACCCGCACCCGTCCGGCCCAGTATACGGGAGCGCTTCGGGTCTCTCTCAGTGGGATCTGCTGCGACGAGTCGGATAGATCAGGAAGGCGACGAACTGACCGGGCACGAGCGCTTCGGTCAGGGCTTCTTCATCCAGCCGCCGTTCGTCTTCACGAACTGCCCGGCCGGGGCGCCTTCGACCAGCTTCTTGCCCGCGAGCGCCGCGACGGCTTCGATCGGGGTGCCGTTGCGCGCCGCGATGTCCGCGTAGTGCGCCTTGCGCTTGCCGTTGATGTCCGCAGCGAGCTTCTCGAGCTCCGGCGTGGAGCTCGCCACGATGCCCACGTAGCCGTCCGCCTGCTCGCCCAGCAGGCCCTGCGTGCGCGCCTCGTCGAGGTCCAGCCCGAGCGCGGGCACCGCGAGCGTGAGCAGCAGGGCCGTCGCCGCGAGGAACTTGTGAAGCCGGGCCATGCGCATGCCTCCTCAGAAGATGTCGGACTCTTCCTCGAACAGATCCTCGAGCTCGCGGTCCACCTTGACGCGGATCTCGTGCTCGATCTTGACGTTCAGGTTGATCGTGATCGGCTCGGGCGCCTTCACCTCGACGGTGTGCCGGCAGCCCGCGAGCGCGATCAGCAACAGACCCACTGCCTGGGCGGTTCTCATCTCTTTCCCCGATCGAAGAAGCGTTGCACCTGCCCTTCGATCTCTTCGGGAACGCGGTACGCGGCCATGCCCGCCCTCAGCAGGCTCCCGACCGGCGCCTCGACGTTCACGTTCAGTACGACCGGGCGACCGTCCTGGAAATTCGGGTTGTTGCCACGCGCATGCACCTTCACGTCCAGCTGCTTCGACACGTCCCCGGACACCTCGAGTGTGAGCGTTTCGTAGCGAAGATCCTCGAGCGCGCCGAGCACCGTCCCGAGCTCGGGCTGCTCGGCGGCAACCGCCGCGGTCCCCGCCCCCGCGGCGTAGCGGATCACGCCCGGCCCGGTTGCGTGCAGCTCGCCGGCGGTGACGAGCACCCGCTTCCCGCGCTGCGCGAGCGGCAGCGTGCCGTCCAGGAAGCCGGTGCCGGAGAGGCCCTCGAAGTCCAGCGCCGCCAGGATCTGCTCCACCGAGAGCCGCTTCGCGGTCAGCACGACCGTGCGCTCCTCGGCTTCGAGCGGGAGGGAGCCCGTGAGCGAGAGCGTGCCCCCGGCGAGCTGGAACGTGCCCTGCTCGATGCGCAGCGTCTCGGCGGGCAGCAGCTCGAAGGTCAGGACGCCATTCGAGAGCGGCAGCGCGCCCTCGATCAGGCCGACGGAGACGGTCTGGCCCGGTGGCGTCGCGAGCGGCTCCGGCCCGGTCAGGGTCACGAGGCCGTTCAGGCGCCGGAGCGTCGCGTACTCCGTGCGCACGTCCACGTCGCGCAGGGCGAGCTGCGCTCGCGCCGAGAGCTTCCCGTCTGCGTAGGTGGCCTCGGCCTCTCCGGCCGCGTGCCCCTTCGCGCGAAGCACGAGACCCTCGAGCCACGGGAAGAGGCGCACGGGCTGCCGCGTCGCCGGTGCGAGGTCCGTCTCGGGCACGCGGACGGCGAGCGTGAGGCGCGGCGCCCGGGGCTCGAGCGTGCCCTCGAACGAGAGGACGAAGCCGTCGGCGCCGGTGTTCGCGTGACCGCGGAAGGCGAGCTGCTGGAGCGTGCCGGTGAGCTTCGCTTCGACCTCGAGCGGAGCGACGAGCGCGGGCTCGGAAAGCTCCACCAGCCTCGCCACGCGCACCCTCGTCTCCACCGCGTCGCCGGCGAGCTCCGCATCGACCGCGACGCCCGTGAGCTGCGCGACCGTCGGGAGCTCGGCGCGCTTCACCGCGAGCGTCGCGCGGGCGACCAGCACACCGGCCTCGTCCGGCCCGGCGCTGCCTTCCACGCGGACGGGCTCCGTCACGCGCAGACCGAGCGCCTTCTCGTCCGGGGCCGCCTGCGCCGAGAAGTCGAGGTGCGGCGTGTCGAGGGTTCCGGTCAGGCGCAGGCTCGCCGCGCCCGTTCCGAACGGCGTGGCGCCCCTCACTTGGGCGGCGCCGGCGACCTGGCGCGTGCGCGGATCGAGCGTCGCCAGCTGACCCTCGGCGCGCAGCACGATCGGACCGCGCGTCGATTCGATCGCGACCTCGACGTCGCGGAGCTGCGCCTCCGCGAAGGGCAGGGCGGGCGCGGCGCCGCCCGCAGCACCGGGGTCGTCGTCCGGCCACGCGCCGAGCGCGCCCAACGCGAGGCCGTCCTCGTCGAGCCGCCCGCGCAGTCGCACGCCGCTCAGCTCGACGCGATCGAAGCGCCGCTCACGAAGCCCGCGCCACGACCAAGCAACCGCGGCTCGCGCGACGCTCAGGTCCGGGGCGCCTGCCGGCCCGACGCGGAGCTCGGCCAGCTCGAGCCCGCCGAGCTCGAGCCGCGCGACACGCAGGGCCACCGGCGCGCCGCGTGCTGCGAGCACGCGCCGCGCCAGGGCCTCGGCGACCGCCACCCGCTGCCACCAGAGCAGCCCGGCGCCGGCCACGAGCCCGAGCAGCAGCGCGGCTGCGATCCGCCCCGGCCTCACTAGCGCCCGAAGATCAGGTCGTACGCCTGCTTCGAGTCCCAGTACTCCTGGAAGCGCGCGATCTTGCCGCCCTCGAGCTTCACCAGGAACAGGTAGTCGTTCTCGTAGTCGCGCCCGCGCTTCGTCTTGCAGCGCATCGTGAACTGGTAGACGACGTGGTCGTCCTCGGCCTCGAGGAAGAGCTGGTGCGGCTGCGACATCGTCTCCGGGAGGTAACCGACGTCGAGCTCCTTCCCGCTGTTGGCGACGTTCAGCACGGCGTCCCAGCCGACGTGGAAGATCGTCCCCTCGTTGCCGGGGATCGGCATCGAGCGCGTGGTGATCCAGGTGACGTCGTCGCTGGCGAGCGAGCGTGCGAGGTCCGGGTCGGTCCACAGGCTCGCGAAGAACGTCTTCACGATCTCCTTGTTCGTCATATCCAGCGCAACACCTCCGCGACGGGCTTCCGCCACGCGGGCTCGAACTTCGTGCCGAGCGTGTACGCGACGGGGAAGAGCCCCGCCTGCATGTAGCGCTCGTGCGGGACACCGAGCAGCTCCGCCACCTCGCGCTCGCGCCACAGGTGCCCCGTGGTCCACGCGCTGCCGAGGCCGCGCACGCGCAGCGCCAGCATGAAGCTCCAGATCGCCTGCACGATCGAGCCCCACAGGCTCGCCTGGTAGAAGACGTGCGAGCCCTTGCCGTCGGTGCGGCCGGCCACGAGCGGCACAAGCACCGCGGGCAGCTCGTGGAAGTGGTCGCGCAGGTGCTGCGTGGACGCGCCGATGCGGTCGAAGCCCGGCACCGCGTCGCCGAGGTCGTAGCCGCGCTGCCCGAACGTGGCGATGAAGTCGTCGAGCCCCTGGTTGTAGAGGCGCGCCAGCTCGCCGATCGTGGCGCGGTCGTCCACCGCGATCCACTGCCACGTGTTCGCGTTGCTGCCGTTCGGCGCCTGGAGCGCGATCGCGAGGCACTCCTCGATGACCGCGCGCGGCACCGGACGCGAGAGGTCGAGGCGCTTCCTCACCGTGCGCGTGGTGGTGAGCAGCTCGTCCGGGGTGAGTTCCAGCATGGGCGCAGGCTACCGCAGGGCGGTGCTATACCTGGCCGCCTCGCCGAGGAGGTCGCCATGGCCGACGAGCATCCGGCGCGCGCCGCCGCCCAGCGCTCGATGGAGTACGTGCACGCGAAGAAGCGCGAGGACTGGATCGCGAACTTCGCCGAGGACGCGCACATCGAAGACCCGATCGGGAAGTCGATGCTCGACCCGACGGGCCAGGGGCACCGGGGAAGGAAGGCGATCGCCGCCTTCTGGGACCGCATCATCGCGCCGAACCGCGTGATGTTCGACATCGCGCGCTCCTACGCCTGCGGCAGCGAGTGCGCCAACGTCGGCACGATCACCACGGTGATGCAGAACGGCGCGACGACCATCGTGAACGGCGTCTTCACCTATCGCGTGGACGACGAGGGCAAGCTGACGAACCTCCGCGCGTACTGGGAGATCGGGAGCATCAAGGTCTTCCCGCCCCAGCCCTGATGGCGCGCTCCGTCTCGCTCTCCGTCACCGTCTCGGCGATCGGGCACCTCTACGGCGACGACCTCGCGGCGCTCACCGACCTCGCGCGCATCGCAGACGCCACGGGCATCAACCAGCTCGTGATCCCCGACCACGTCGTGATGGGGCCGCACCTCGAGAACTACCCGTACGGGCGCTTCCCTTTGCCGCTCGAGGAGCCCTGGCCGGAGCCGCTGACGGTGCTCGCCGCGATGGCGGGCGCCTCGTCGCGCGTGCGCTTCGGCACAGGCGTGCTGATCACGCCACTCCGCCCGGCCGTGCTGCTCGCGAAGACGCTCGCCACGCTCGACGTGCTCTCGCGCGGGCGGCTCGAGGTCGGTGTCGGGACGGGCTGGCAGGCCGAGGAGTACTTGGCCGAGGGGCTCGACTTCGCGCAGCGCTGGCAGCTCTTCGACGACGGGCTGCGCGCGTGCAAGGTGCTGTGGCGCGACGCGCCGGCGGCGTTCACTTCGCCCACCGTGACGTTCCGCGAGACGTGGTGCCTGCCGCGGCCGGTGCAGCCCGGCGGGCCGCCGCTCTGGTTCGGCGTCGCGCTCGGGCCGAAGAACCTCGCGCGCATCGCCGAGCTGGGCGCCGGCTGGATGCCGATGGACTCGCGGCCCGAGGCCTTGCGGGCCGGCCTGGCGAAGCTGCGGGAGGCGTTCCGCGCCGCGGGCCGCTCGTTCGAGGGCTTCGGCGTGCGCGCGCACGTCGCGTACGTGCGGCGCGCCGACAAGTCGCTCGACCTCGACGCCACGCTCGCGAGCATCCCGGCCCTCGCCGAGGCCGGCGCCACCTCGGTCTCGCTCGCGCTCGCGCAGATCGTGCGCCGGCGCGACGAGATCCCGAAGGCGTTCGAGCGGATCGGCGCGTGGAACGGGTGAACGGCCGCTGCTACGCCAACTGGGTGCTGGCGCTCCTGCTGCTCGCCTACATCCTGAACTTCGTCGATCGCCAGGTGCTCGCGATCGTCGGCCTCGAGGTGAAGCAGGAGATGGGCCTCTCCGACACGGAGCTGGGCCTGCTGCTCGGGCCCTACTTCGCGCTCTCGTTCACGCTCGCGGGCTTCGTGATCGCGCGCATCGCGGACGTGGCGTCGCGGCGCAACGTGCTCGTGGTGGGGCTCGCGGTCTGGAGCCTGCTCACCGCCGGCTGCGGGCTCGCGCGCAGCTTCGCGCAGCTCGCGTCGCTGCGCTTCGCGGTCGCGGTGGGCGAGGCCGCGGGCACGCCGCCGTCGCACTCGATGATCTCGGACTACTTCCCACCGGAGCGTCGCGCGACGGCGATGTCGGTGTACGGGCTCGGCATCTACGTCGGCACGGGCTTCGGCTTCGCGGGCGGCGGGCTGCTGCTGCAGTGGCTCGACTGGCGCACCGCGTTCCTGGTCGCCGGGCTCGCGGGGTTGCCCGTGGCGCTGCTGATCCTGCTGACGGTGCGCGAGCCCGCGCGGGGCGCCGGCCCGCGCGCCGAGGCGCCGCCGCTGCGCCGCGTCTTGCCGGAGGTGTTCGCGACGCGCTCCTTCCGCTGGCTGATGGCGGCCGCCGCATGCCAGGCGTTCCTCGGCTATGCCGTGCTGTCCTGGGGCGCCACGTACCTGCGGCGCGTGTTCGAGCTGTCGCCGGGCGAAGCGGGCGTGGCATTCGGCGGGATCGCGGCCGTGGCCGGCGGCATCGGCTCGCTCGGCGGCGGCGTGCTCGCCGACCGGCTCGCGCGCCGCGATCCGCGCTGGTACGCGTGGCTGTCGGCGCTGGTGTCGCTCGCCGCGTTCCCGTTCGCGGTGATCTTCGCGCTGGCGGGCGAGAGCCGCACAGCGCTGCTCGCCTTCGCGCCGTTCTACCTGCTGAACAACCTCTACGTGGCGTCGCTGTGGACGCTGGTGCAGGGCCTGGTGGCGCCTGGGCTGCGCGCCACCGCGTCCGCCACGCAGCTCGCGGTGACGAACCTCGTCGGCTATGGCGTCGGCCCGGCCCTGGTCGGCTACGCGAACGACGCGCTCGCGCCGAGCCTCGGGGCCGACGCGATCCGCTGGTCCCTGCTCGGCGCCGCCGTGGTCGGCGCCGCGAGCGCGCTGTTCTTCTGGCAATGCGCCCGCACCCTGCGGGAGGACCTCGCCCGCTGACCCGCTTCTCCGGCTAGTAGTAGATCTTCTGCCAGCCCGTCTCGTGCGGGGCGAGGAAGACGGACGTCAGCTTCATGCGCGAGTGGAGCCAGGCGCCGGCTTCGCGGCGGTACTCGTCGTCCTCGAAGCCCACCATCCAGCTCGGCTTGCCGTCCTTCGTGGTGCAGGGCGAGAGGATGTCCCAGCGCGCGCGGGCGCGGTCGCCTTCGACCTCGACCCGCGGCTTCAGGAAGAAGTGCCACGAGAACAGCAGGGTGGGCGCGCGCATGCGCGCGGCGATCTCCGCGCGGCCCGTCGAGACGCCGAGCGCGGGGCCGCCGTCCCAGACGCCGTCCTCGGTGAACAGCGCCGCGATCTGCTCGGCCACCGCCGCGACGCGCTCCTCGGGCGCGACCTTGCCGCGCACGTAGCGCTCGTCCACGAGCTGCGCGTAGCGCGCCTTCAGGTTCTGGATGGCCTGCACCGCCTCCGCGGCTTCGACGCGTGCGCGCAGGTCCTTCACCTCGGCGGCGAGCTGTTCGAGGTTCGTCAACTGTCGTGACTCCGTTCGCCTTCGGCTCACTGCGCGCTTCGCTTGCCAGCCGACGTTACCCCTCCGCTATCGTCCGCCGCCATGAGCTGGCAGGACGAGGCCGACGAGATCGAGGCGCGCCGCCGCGCGGCGCGCGAGCTCGGCGGCAAGGAGGCGGTCGAGCGCCAGCACGCGCGCGGCCGGCTCACCGTGCGCGAGCGCATCGAGAAGCTGGTGGACGCCGACAGCTTCCACGAGGCCGGCGAGACGGCGGGCGACGGCGAGCGCGACGACGCGGGCCGGCTCGCTTCTTTCCGTCCCACCAACTTCGTGGTGGGCGCCGCGAAGATCGGCGGCCGCGCGTGCGTGGTGGCCGGCGACGACTTCACCATCGCGGGCGGCGCCTACTCGCCGGCGAGCCTCAAGAAGACGCAGTACGCGGACGGGCTCGCGATCCGCCGGCGCCTGCCGCTGGTGCGCCTGATCGAAGGCGGCGGCGCGTCCGTCTCGGGCGCCTACGGCTCGCGCGGCCGCTCGGGCTACGACCTCACCGCCCCGCCGCCCATGAACGTGCTCGCGCTCGAAGCGCTCGCGACGGTGCCGGTGGCGTGCGCCGCGCTCGGCCCGTGCGCCGGCTTCCCCGCCGCGCGGCTCGCCGCCTCCCACTTCTCGGTGATGACGAAGGACACCGCCGTGGTGCTGACCGGCGGTCCCGAGCTGGTCGAGCGCGCGACGGGCAGGCGCCTCACCAAGGAGGAGCTCGGCGGCGCGAAGGTGCACACCAGGAGCGGCGTGGTGGACAACGTCGCCGCGGACGAGGACGACGCGCTGCGCCAGATCCGCGCGTTCCTGTCGTATCTACCGCCGAGCGTGTACGAGCCCGCTCCCGTCCTGCGGTGCGACGACGCGCGCGACCGCGCCGAGGAGGAGCTGCTCGGCATCGTGCCGCGCGAGCGGCGGAAGCCGTACAAGGTGCGGCGCGTGATCCAGCTCGCGGTGGACCGCGGCTCGTTCTTCGAGCTGGCCGCCGGCTACGGCCGCACGCAGGTGACGGGCTTCGCGCGCGTCGCCGGCCAGCCGGTCGGCGTAATGGCGAACGACCCGATGATCTACGCGGGCGGCATGTCGGCCGACGGCGCGCGCAAGATCCGCCGCTTCGTCGAGACCTGCGACGCCTTCCACCTGCCGATCGTCAGCTTCGTGGACGAGCCCGGCTTCCTGATCGGCCCGGAGGCCGAGGCGGCGGGCACGATCCGCTACGGCATGGAGGCGATGTTCGCAGTGCTCCAGACGCGCGTGCCGTGGATCGCGGTCGTGCTGCGCAAGTCGTTCGGCGTGGCGCAAGGGATCCACTACGGGCCGGGCGCCACCGTCGTCGCGTGGCCCTCGATGATGAGCGGCGCACTGCCGGTCGAGAGCGGCGTGCAGCTCGCCTTCAAGAAGGACATCGAGCGCGCGCCAGACCCGGAGGCGCGCCGTCGCGAGCTCGAGGACGAGATGTTCGCCGCCCAGTCCGTGTTCCCGCGCGCCGAGGAGTTCGGCGTGCACGAGCTGATCGACCCGCGCCGCACGCGTCCCGTGCTGTGCCAGTGGATCGACGAGATCCAGCCCGAGCTGCGCCACGCCCTCGGCCCACGCACCTACACCATGCGCCCGTGAGAAGCGGGGACGTTCTTTGAATAGTTGACTCCTTCGACCCGCCTGGGCAACGAGTCAACAAGTCAAAGAACGTCCCTGCTCGGGTTCGCGGGGCGGCTGGCCGATGAGCCGGTTTGACGACTCCCGAACGGGCAACTACACCCAACCCGATGCCGCTCCCCGACCGAAAGCGCGCGAGCCTGGTCCTGCTGCTGATCCTGGCGGCGGGGCTCGGCGTGGCTGGCGCGGCGGCGGCAGCCAGCGTGCAGGAGATGGCGTGCTGCCCCGCTACCGCGGCAGCCGCCGCGAGCCCGTGCGCCTGGCTCGGCGCCGGCGACTGCTGCCCGGAGCGTCCCGTGGCGCCGGCGCCCTCGAACACGGCGCCGCCCGCGCCCGCCTCGTGCGCCGCGCTGACGCTGCCCGTGCTCTCCGCGGCCCCGGCCGCGCTTCCGGCCGGCGCCTCGCGCGCGCCGCACACACCGCGCAACTCCGTCCTGCGACTCTGAGCCCCCTCGACGGCTGACCCCTGCGCCGCGCTCTCCGCGGCGCACCGCCCTCGAGGTGCTCGACATGCATGCCCTGCGTGCGCTCGCGCTCGCCGCCCCGCTCCTCTGGAGCTGCGCCGGGCCGAGCCTCACGACCCGCCATCACGACCAGCAAGACGCGTGGCAGCGCTCCGCGCCCGCCCCGCCCGCCGCCGACGACCCCTTCGCGGGCCACGCGACGCTCGAGCGGCAGGCGCTGATCGCCGCGGTGCTCGCGCGCAACCCGAGCATCGCGTCGGCGCGCTGGGCGTGGCGCGCAGCGCTCGCCCGCTACCCGCAGGACACCGCGCTCGACGACCCGATGCTCGAGTACGGCCTCGCGCCCGCCTCGCTCGGCTCCTCGCGCGTCGACACCGGCCAGCGCGCGGTGCTTTCGCAGGCCTTCCCCTTCCCGGGCAAGCGCGCGCTGCGCGGCGAGATCGCGCTCGCCGAGGCGGAGGCCGCCGCGAGCGACTTCGCCGCCGTGCGGCTCCGCCTCGCGACGCTGGCGTCGCTGCTCTTCGACCAGGCGTACCTGATCGAGCGCAAGCTCGCGGTGAACGAGGCGCATCGCGCGCTCCTCTCCGAGCTGCGCGAGATCGCGGTGGCGCGTTACGAGGCCGGCACGGCGTCCCAGCAGGATCCGCTCGAAGCCGAGCTCGAGGAGGCGGAGTTGCTGCACCGCGACGTGATGCTGCGCGCAGACCGCGCGGTGACGGTCGAGCAGCTGAACGCGCTGCTCCATCGTGCCGCAGCGTTGCCGCTGCCTCCGCCACCGGCCGCCCTCGAGCCGCGCGCCCCCGCCGCCGGCGCGCGCGACGCGCTGCTCGATCGCGCGTTCGCCGAGCGTCCGGAGCGGCGCGCTGCCGAGGCGCGCGTGCGCGCCCGTGAGGCGGCCGTGGATCTCGCTCGCCGCGAGTTCCTGCCGGACCTCCGCGTGATGGGGACGTACGACACGTTCTGGGAGGAGAGCGAGCTCCGGCCGATGCTCGGCGTCGAGCTGAACCTGCCGGTCCGGCGGGCGCGCCGGGAGGCGGCACTCGACGAGGCAAAGGCGTCGCTCGAGGAAGCGAAGAGCATGCGCGCAGGCACGGACGACCAGGTCCGGCTCTCGGTGGCACGCGCCCTCGAACGCCTCGCCGAGGCCCATCACGCGCTCGAGATCGTCCGCGACCGGAAGCTGCCCGCGGCCCGCGACCGCGTCGACGCGGCGCGCGCCGCCTTCGAGACCGGCCAGAGCGACTTCTCGGCCGTGATCGGTGCGGAGCGCAGCCTGCGCGACGCCGAGCTCGACTACGAAGAGACGCTCGTCGAGGTGAGCCGCTGGCACGCCGAGCTCGCCCGCGCGTCCGGAGAACTCCCGTGAAGCTGCGAACCGTCTGCTCCCTCCTCGTGCTCGCCGCATGTGGAAGCCCCTCCGCCGAGCCCAGCGTGGTGCGCTCGCAGGGCCTCGAGATCCGCACCTCGACGGACCCCAGCTCGGCGCGGGTGGGCGAGAACCGTTTCGAGATCGAGCTGCGCGACGCGGAAGGCCGTCCCGTCGACGGCGCCGACCTCGACGTGAAGGTGCACATGCACGCGATGGGCTCGATGCCGGCGATGGGCGGTCCCGCACGCGTCTCCGACCTGGGAGACGGCCGCTACCGCGCCGACTTCACGCTCGACATGGGCGGCAGCTGGCTGGTGCAGCTGCGCGCGAAGCCGAGAGGGGGCCCCGTGGCGGAGGCCGAGGGCTCGCTCACCGTGGGAACGCCGGGCGTGCGGCTCGAGGCGATGGACGCGCCGGCCGAGGCGCCGCAGGCCGATGCGGATCACCCCGGCGAGTTCCGCATCGCGCCCGAGCGGCTCCAGAGCATCGGCGTCCGCATGGCGCAGGCCGAACGGCGGATGATGCAGTCCGAGATCCGCGCTGCCGGGCGCGTCGCCTACGACGAGACGGCGCTGCACGACGTCTCGCTCAAGGTGCGCGGCTGGGTCGGCGAGCTGCGCGTCGGTGCGCTGGGAGATCGTGTCGAGCGCGGCGACGTGCTGTTCACGCTCTACAGCCCGGAGCTGTATGCGGCGCAGAACGAGTATCTGGTCGCGGTGCGCGCGCAGGCTCGCGCACGCGAGACCGGCGCGCCCGATCGCGCGGACTACCTGGTGCGCGCGGCGAGGAACCGGCTCGCGCTCTGGGACATCGCGCCGGCCGACCTCGACCGGCTCGCACGCGAGGGCCAGCCGCTCGAGCAGCTCCCGATCCGTTCGCCTGCGAGCGGCTACGTCGTCGAGAAGGAGGTCGTCGCGGGCGGCGTCGTCGAGCCGGGCCAGCGCCTCTATCGCATCGCGCCGCTCGATCCTGTCTGGGTCGAAGCGGAGGTCTACGAGGAGGACATCCCGCTCGTGGCGCAGGGCATGCGGGCCGAGGTCGAGGTGCCCGCGCTCCCGGGCCGTCGCCTCGAAGGCACGGTCGCGTGGGTCTACCCGAGCGTCTCCGAGAGCACACGCACCGCGCGCGTGCGGGTCGAGCTCGCGAACGAGGACGAGGCGCTCCGGCCCGACATGTTCGCGACGGTGCACCTCGAGGCGCCGCCCCAGGAACGCCTGGTGGTGCCGCTCTCGGCCGTGCTGCACGCGGGGGAGCGCAGCTTCGTGTTCCTCGACCTCGGCGGCGGGCGCCTCCGGCCGCAGCCGGTCGAGGTCGGCATGCGCGTCGGAGAGGAGGTGGAGATCCGCGCCGGCCTCGAGGAGGGGCAGGCGGTGGTCGCTTCGGCGACGTTCCTCGTCGCCTCGGAGAGCCGCCTGCGCGCGGCGCTCGACCGATGGTGAGCCGGCTCATCGCCGCGTGCGCCGCGAACCGCGGCGTCACGATCCTGCTCGTCGTGGCGGGAGCGCTGTGGGGCGCCTACGCGCTGCGTAACGCACCGCTCGACGCGATCCCCGATCTCTCCGACGTCCAGGTGATCGTGTTCGCCGAGTGGCCGGGGCGGAGCCCCGATCTCGTCGAGGCGCAGATCACGTACCCGATCTCGACGGCGCTCCTCGCGGCGCCAGGCGTGCGCTCCGTGCGCGGGCAGACTTTCTTCGGCCTCTCGTTCGTGTACGCGATCTTCGCGGACGGCACCGACCTCTACTGGGCGCGCAGCCGGGTGCTCGAGTACATGAGCGGCGTCCAGGCGAGCCTGCCCGACGGCGTGCTGCCCGTGCTCGGGCCCGACGCGACGGGCGTCGGCTGGGTCTACGAGTACGCGCTGGTCGATCGCAGCGGCCAGCTCGATCTCCCGGAGCTGCGCGCGCTCCAGGACTGGAACCTGCGCTACGCGCTCGAGAGCGTGCCGGGCGTCGCCGAGGTCGCTTCGCTCGGCGGCTTCGTGCGCCAGTACCAGGTGCTGGTGGACCCGAATCGCCTGCGCTCGCTCGACATCACGCTCCGCGAAGTGATGGACGCCGTGCGCGACTCCAACGAGGACGCCGGCGGCCAGAGCCTCGAGCTGGCCGGCCACGAGTACGTGATCCGCGGCCGCGGCTACGTCGAGACGCTCGAGGACCTGCGGCGCGCGCCGCTGCGCGCGGGCCCGAACGGGGCGCCCGTCAGCGTGGAGGACGTCGCCGAGGTGCGCCTCGGTCCCGACGCCCGGCGCGGCGTCGCGGAGCTCGACGGCCAGGGCGAGGTGGTGGGCGGGATCGTGGTGATGCGCTCCGGGCAGAACGCCCTGCGCGTGATCGATGCCGTGAAAGGTCGTCTCGACGAGATCCGCGCGGGCCTGCCCGAGGGCGTCGAGATCGTCACGACCTACGACCGCTCCGAGCTGATCGAGGGCGCGATCGGCACGCTGCAGCGCACGCTCCTCGAAGAGATGGCGATCGTCGCCTTCGTGATCTTCGCGTTCCTGCTCCACGTCCGGAGCGCGCTGATCCCGATCCTCACCATCCCGGTCGGCGTGCTGCTGGCCTTCGTGCCGATGCTCTACCAGGGGCTCACGGCGAACATCATGTCGCTCGGCGGCATCGCGGTGGCGATCGGCGCGATGGTGGACGCCTCGATCATCGTGGTCGAGAACGCGCACAAGCGGCTCGAAGAGTGGGAGCACGAGGGCCGGCCGGGCGCGCGGAACGCCGTGTTGCTCGCCGCGATGCAGGAGGTCGGCCCGAGCCTGTTCTTCGCGCTGCTGGTGATCACGGTCTCGTTCCTGCCGATCTTCACGTTCGAAGCCACTGCGGGGCGGCTCTTCAAGCCGCTCGCCTTCACCAAGACCTACGCGATGGGCTTCGCGGCCGTGCTCTCAGTGACGCTCACGCCTGCGCTCGCCGCGCTCTTCCTGCGCGGCCGCATCCGGGGCGAGGCGGAGCATCCCGTGAACCGGGCGCTCGTGCGTCTCTACGCGCCCGTCGTGCGCCGGGTGGTGCGACACCGCGCGCTCGTCGTGGCCGCAGCGCTGCTGCTGATGGCGGCGACGGTGCCGGTCTACTGCGCGCTCGGCGGTGAGTTCATGCCGCCGCTCAACGAGGGCACTCTGCTCTACATGCCCACCGCGCCGCCGGGCATGTCGATGACGGAGGCCGCCGCGGTGGTGCAGCGCATGGACCAGGAGCTGATGGAGTTCCCGGAGGTGGCGCACGTGTTCGGGAAGATCGGGCGCGCCGAAACACCCACCGATCCGGCCGGCCTCGAGATGGTGGAGACGGTGGTGACGCTGAAGCCGCGCGTGGAGTGGCGTCCGGGCATGAGCTGGGAACGCATGGTGCAGGAGATGGACCAGAAGCTCCGCTACGCCGGCATGCCGAACATCTTCTGGATGCCGATCCAGACGCGCACCGAGATGCTCGCCACGGGCATCCGCAGCCAGCTCGGCATCAAGGTCTTCGCCGACGACCCCGAGACGATCGAACGGATCGGCGTCGAGATCGAGCACGCGCTCGCTGACGTGCCCGGGACCCGCAGCGCGCAGGCAGAGCGCCTGACGGGCGGCTTCTATCTCGACGTGCGGGTGGACCGCGAGGCCGCGGCGCGCCTCGGCCTGAGCGTGCGCGACGTGAACGAGGTGGTGGAGTCGGCCGTGGGCGGCGCGAACGTGTCCGAGACCGTCGAGGGCCGCCGGCGCTTCCCGATCAACGTGCGCTACGCGCGTGACTTCCGCGAAGACGTGGACGCGCTGCGCCGCGTCCTGGTCGCGACTCCGCTGGGCGCGCAGGTGCCGCTCGGGCAGGTGGCCAGCGTCGAGTTCCAGATGGGGGCGCCCTTCGTGCGGAGCGAGGCCGGCCGGCTCCTCGGCATCGTCTCGGTCGATGTCGGGGAGCGGCCGATCGTCGACTACGTCGAGGACGCGAAGCGCGCCGTGGCGAAGCGCGTGACGCTTCCGCCGGGTACCCGCCTCGAGTGGGCGGGGCTCTACCAGCACTGGGAGCGGGCCCTGGAACGGCTCTGGCTGGTCGTGCCGGCAACGCTCCTGATCGTCGCCATGCTGCTCTACTGGAACACCGGCTCCGCCATCGAGACGGGAATCGTGCTGTTGGCGGTGCCGTTCTCGCTGATCGGCGCGTTCTGGCTGCTCTGGCTGCTCGACTACAACTTCTCCATCGCCGTCGTGGTCGGCTTGATCGCGCTCGCGGGCCTCGACGCGCAGACCGGCGTGGTGATGCTGCTCTACCTCACGCTCGCCCACCGCAAGCGAACGGCGGACGGCCGCATGCGCACGCCCGCCGATCTCGAAGAAGCCATCGTCGAGGGCGCAGCCCGCCGCATCCGGCCGAAGCTGATGACCGTGGTGGCGATGACGGCGGGCTTGCTGCCGCTGCTCTGGAGCAGCGGCCCTGGCGCCGACGTGATGAAGCGTATCGCCGCACCGATGGTGGGCGGCCTCGCGAGCTCGTTCGCGCTCGAGCTGCTCGTCTACCCGGCCTTGTTCGCCATCTGGAAACGAAGGGAGGTCTCATGAAGGGGCTCAGGGTGTTCGTGCTCGTGCTCGCGCTGGCCTGCGGCGGATCCGATCCGGAGAGCCGCGGCGTGGTGGTCTCGGTGGATCGCGCCAAGGGCGAGATCACCCTCAACCACGAGGAGATCCCCGGCCTGATGATGGCCATGACGATGACGTTCCACGCAGAGCCCGCGCTGCTCGCCGGCATCGAGGTGGGGCAGCAGGTGAACTTCAGCGTGCGCGAGGAAGGCGCCGGCCGCTACGTCGTGACGGCGCTCGAGCCGCGCCGGCCGTGAGGACTCGCAACAAGCTCGGGCTGGCGGCGGCCGCGCTCGTTGTCGTGATCGGGTGGCTCGCCCTGAGCGCCGTCGTGCGCCACGGCTTCAGCGCCCGAGACCAGCCCACGGCAGTGGAGGCGTTCGTGGCGCGTCAGCTGCGGCGCCTCTCGGTTCCATCCGCTGCCCGGCGCGCTCCGAACCCCGTGACGCTGACCGACGAAGTGCTCGCGAAAGCGCGGGAACACTTCGCGGATCACTGCGCACTCTGTCACGGCAACGACGGCCGCGGCGATACGCAGATCGGGCGAAATCTCTATCCGAAGGCGCCCGACATGCAGGCGGCGGAGACGCAGTCGCTCTCGGACGGCGAGCTCTTCTACGTCATCGAGAACGGCGTGCGGCTCACGGGGATGCCCGCCTGGGGCAAGGGCAGCTCGCACGACGACGAGGCGTCCTGGCACCTCGTCCACTTCATCCGCCACCTGCCGGACATGACGCCCAGCGAGATCGCCGAGATGGAGGACCTGAACCCGCGCTCGCATCGACATCGACACTGACGTCGGCTCGGCAGTGGCGCCCGAGCCGCCGCGCTATTTCGTGATCTCGAGCGGCGGCGAGCTCTTGAGCGAGACCGCCACCTTCGCCTGCTCCATGCCGTTCGACAGCGCGAACGGGATCTTGCCGGAGAGCGCGAGCTCCGCGGGGTCGCTGCTGGTCTTGACCTTGAGCTTGATCTTGGCGGGATCGAACACGACGTCGAGGCCCGCGATGCCCGCGCACATGGGCCCGAGCAGCAGGATGTCCTCGCAGACGTGGATCATCAGCGTCTTCATCGAGTTCTCGAGGGCCACCAGATCGGGCGTCAGCACGGGCTGACCCTTCGCGTCGACCGTGAAGGTGCCCTCGACGGTGAAGGCCTCCATGCCGTCGTCGGCGGTGATCCGGAACTCGCCTGCCGCGAGCCCGAGGCCGCCGTTGGGGCCGAAGTCGACGTCGATGTCGACGGGGCCGGACGTGGAGCCCTCGTTCGCGAGCTTGCCCTTGAAGACGCCCGCGCCTGCCCAGTCGGTGGACGCCGGAGCCACGGGGTCGGCGAAGCTCGCCGCAGACGCGACGAGCACGCCGAGGACCACGAGCGCTGCGCTGCGCGCCCTCACGGCAGGGTCACGCTGCCGCTCTGGCCGAGCGCGCGGTAGCCGAGGTCGCCCCCGCTGATCTGCATCGGATCGGTCGAATCGTCGAGGCCGACCTTCTTGAGCTGCACGCTCACCCCCTTCGGATCGGACGAGAGCTTCGCGCTCGACTCGTTCGCTGCGAGGTTGAACTTGTTGCTGCCGGTGAGCGTGAAGTTGCGGCCGCCTTCGAGCGTGAGCTCGGCGTTCGAGATCGTGCCATCGGCGGCGAGGTCGTACTCGAGCAGCCAGCCGAGCGGCGGGTCCGGGAGCGGCGAGTCGCTCGACGAGGTCTCTTCCTTGATCTTCACGCCGTTGAGTCCGCCGGAGGCGCGCTCGAGGCGGTCGCGCACGTTGCCCGCGATCGAGAGCGCATCCGTGATGCTCACCTTCAGCTTCGCGAGCATCCCCGCGTTCTCGAGCGAGAAGGAGAGCTTCGAGCTCGCTTCACCGTCGCCGCCGCCGAGCTTGCCCTTGAGCGGCGACGGGCCGGTCTCGTTCATGCCGGAGTCGTCGAGGTCGGCCGAGGCGCTGCCCGTCAGCGCGCCGCTCGCCTCGACGGTGAGCGCGACGTCCACGTCGTGGCCCGCGACCTGCGTGGTGAACGCCCCGCTCGGGTCGAAGATCTGGAGCGCCGGGTCCGCGAGCGTCTCGCAGCCCGCCGGCGGCCCCGGGAAGTTCGCGGCGAGGCAGAAGTGGCCCGCCGGCGGGTTGAACCCCGTCGCGAAGCCCACCTCGTCCGAGTTGATGATCGAGGCCGTGAAGAGGACGTTGTCGTCGATGTCGTCGGCCGGGATGTTGGCCTGCCGCACCGCCGTGTGGGTGATGCGGACGACGAATTCCGAGTCCTCGGGCAGCTCGAGGTCGCCGCCGAGGTCCTGCGGGATCCACGAATCGTCGGCCGGGCCGAGAGTCTCGCTGTCGAGCTCGACCGCCAGCCCGTCCTCGAGCACCGCCTCCACCGAGTCGCCGACTAGGTTGCAGACCGGACACTCGTTGAACAACACCTCGATCGGACCCGGCGGCACGACGCCGGAGGGCTGCGAGATCAGCGGCGAGGGCACGACCGGGCGCGTATACATGACCGAGGCCACCGCATCGTTGTTGTTGACGCGCAGCACGTAGGTGCCGTTGCTCAACGCCGCGTTCAGCGTCGCTTCGGTCGAGTAGTTCTCCTCCCAGACGAGGTCGTCTCCGTCCTCCTCGAGCACGATCGGGGTGCTCGGGGCGCTCGGCAGGGTGAACGTGCCGCTGTCCATGTCCTCGCCCACCACGCGCAGAGAGGCGGTGAACGAGTCGTCTCCGACCGTGGTGCGCTCGATGCGGATGACCAGCGTCGCGCTCGTCAGGTCGAGCACCGCGTGCGCCGCGGTGGGCGCCAGCAGCGAGGTCATCAGGAGAAGGAAGGTTCCACGCAGCGAATGTCCGAACACGGGTTGGCTCCTCGATATTTCGGCGGGGCGCGATGGGCTCGCCGGGCTCGTCGGCAACGCGAGGCTTCGGCTTGAGCGGGGGGCCGTCCGCTCCGGAACCTAGAGGCTGAAAGCGCGCGCGCACGGGGGAATCCACCTACGGCACGGTTGCGCTGCGCCTGCCGAGCGGCGAAGAATGCGTCGATGCGCGAGCTCGTCGCGGCGCTGCGCCGCCAGCAGGAGTCGATCGGCCGCTGGACCGGCTTCGTCGTCTTCGCCGTGATGATCGCCCGCCAGTTCACCCTCTGGCCGGGCGGCGCCGCGTTCGGCATCGAGCAGGCGCGCTGGCTCTTGATCACGCTGCTGTTCGTCTTGTTCTGGAGCGCGTACTGGCGCCGGCGCCCTGCGCTCGCGCTGGCGAGCCGCCCGGTCGAGGTCCTGCTCCCGCTCGTCTGCTCCGGCCTGCCGCTCGCGCAGTACCCGCCGGCGGCGGTGGTCGCCTGGCTCGGCGCCGCCGGGAGCGAGCTCTGGCATCCGCTCTTCGCGTTGAACCCGGTGATCGGCCTCTCGATCATGGCCGCGGGCGAGGCGCTCACCGTCGCGGGCATGCTCAGCCTCGGCCGCTCCTTCAGCATCTTCAGCGAGGTGCGCGAGCTCGCCACCTCCGGCCTCTACCGCTACGTGCGCCACCCGCTCTACCTCGGCGAGATGATCGCGGTGTGGGGCTACGTGCTCGCCTGGCCCGCGGCGTGGGCGATCGCGTGCGCGCTGCTGTTCACCGCGCTCCAGAGCTGGCGCGCGAAGATCGAGGAGCGCCGGCTGGTCGAGTTCCACCCCGGCTACGTCGCGTACCGCGACCAGGCCGGCTTCCTCTGGCCGAGACTTGGACGCCGCGACAGACGACGAGGCAGGGCGACAGCGGATGCGGGCGGCGTGGACTCTGATCAGCGGCCGCGGTAGCGCGGCTCGCGGCCCTCGGCGCGCGCGGCCTTCAGCTCGCGGTAGTCCTCGGACGCGAACACCAGGCTCTGGGCCACCGACTCCTCCGCCAGAGACTGCTCGACGAGCGGGTTCGCGAGTCGCCGCAGCGTGCGCAGGAACATCTTCACGGTGAGCTCGGGCGCGCGGGCGATCGCGCGAGCGATCTCGAGCGCGGTCTCGTCGAGCTTCTCGTCCGGCACCACCCGCGATACCACGCCGTGGCGGAGCGCTTCCTCGGCCGTCATCACGCGGCCGGTCAGCGCGAGGTCCGCGGCGAGCCCGTGCCCGGCCATCTGGAGCAGCCGCGCCGTGCCGCCGGAGTCGGGGACCACGCCGTGCGCGATCTCCGGCAGGCGCAGCTTCGCGCTCTCTCCGGCAACTCGCAGGTCGCAGAGCAGCGCCCGCTCGAGGCTGCCTCCGATCACCCAGCCCTTGAGAGCGACGATCACCGGCGCCGGCAACGTGAGCAGCAGGCGCGTGCCGCGGTGGCCGCGCTCGATGAACTCGAAGTCGCTGATGTCCTCCGTGCGCACGCCGAGCTGCGAGGTGTCCCGCCCCGACGAGAACGAGGCGCCCTCGCCGCGCCAGATCACGGCGCGCAGGCCCGCACGCTGGTGCAGCTCGGCGAGGATCTCGAACAGACGCTGGTCCATCGCGTCGTTCGCGGCGTTGTGCTTCTCGGGCCGGTCGTAGCTGATGATCGCGATCGGTCCGTCGTACGTGAGCTTCACCGCGTCGGCCATTTCTCTCTCCTAGCGCCCCTTGAAGACCGGCGGGCGGCGCTCTTCGAAGGCGCGCACGGCCTCGACGTAGTCTTCGCTGGTCGCGCCGTCCACCATGCGCTCGGCCTCGAGCGCGAGCAGCGCCTCGAGACTCTCGCCGACCGCGCGGTTCAGGTTGTCCTTCATCGCGGCGAGCGCGAGCGGCGGCCCGCTCGCGAGCCGGCGCGCCAGCGCGAGCGCCTCGGCGGGGAGCGCGGCGTCCGGCACCACGCGGTTCGCGAGGCCGAGCGCGAGGCACTCGGCGGCGGAGAGGCGCTCGCCCAGGAACAGGATCTCCCGCGCGCGCGCCGGGCCGACGAGGCGCGTCAGGAACCAGCTCGCGCCGTAGTCGCCCGACAGCCCGAGCTTCACGTACGCCGTCGTCACGAACGCGCTCTCCGCCATCACGCGCAGGTCGCACGCCAGCGCGAGCGAGAAGCCCGCTCCCGCGGCGGGACCCGGCAGCGCGGCGAGCGTCGGCTTCGGCATGCGATGGAGCGCGAGCGGGATGCCGTGCTCCCAGCGCAGCTGGCGCTTGCGCTCCTCGGGCGCGGGCGGCGCGCCTTCGCGCGCCATGCGCTTCGTGTCGCCTCCCGCGCAGAACGCGGCGCCCGCGCCGGTGAGGAGCACCGCGCCCACGGCCGCGTCGGCGGCGAGGCGCGGCAGCAGCGCCGCGAGCGCCTGCTTCATCTCGAACGTGAGCGCGTTCTTCGCCTCGGGACGCTCGAGCGTCAGGACGGCGACGCGCTCGTCGATGCGACACGAGAGCTCCGCGCAGCCAGTCTCCACGGGCCGGAGAGTATCACCGCTCGCTCGATTGACGGACCCGGAGCGTCCCCGGATACTCGCGCCTTCCGCGACCCGAGGAGAACCCCCCGATGGCCCTGCCCGAGCCGCCCCCGCTCGGCGCGCACGCGCTGCCGCTCGGCAGCTTCGAGCGCGAGACGGTGATCGTGACGGGTGGCGGCACGGGGCTCGGCAAGGCGATCGCCCTCGAGTTCGCGCGCCTCGGCGCGAAGCTCGCGATCCTGTCGCGGCGCGACGAGCACCGCGCTGCCGGCGTCGCCGCGGTCGAGGCGCTCGGCGCGAAGGCGATCGGCGTCGCCTGCGACATCCGCGACGCCGCGCAAGTGGCGGCGGCGTTCGACGCGGTCGCCGCGCAGCTCGGCCCGCCCGGCGTCCTCGTCAACAATGCCGCGGGTAACTTCCCGGTGCCGGCCGAGGATCTCTCGCCGAACGGCTGGCGCACGGTCGTGGACATCGTGCTGAACGGCACCTTCTACTGCTCGCGCGAGTTCGGCCGACGGCACATCGCCGCGCGGACGCCCGCCGCGGTCGTGAACGTGGGCGCCTCGTACGCCTGGACCGGCGGCCCCGGCTTCGCGCACTCCGCCGCCGCCAAGGCCGGCGTGAAGAACCTCACCGAGACGCTCGCCGTCGAGTGGGCGCCCTACGGCATCCGCGTGAACGGGCTCGTGCCCGGGCTGTTCCCGCACGAGGACGAGACGGCGAACATCCGCGGCGTGCCGGGCCGCGGCGACTTTGCTTCCGAGGAGGCGAGCAGCCCCGCCGGCCGCACGGGGCGCCTGCGCGAGCTCGGCTGGGCCGCCACCTTCCTGGC
>Ga0187892_10003050_pt1 | contig 31549 bp, 23 predicted proteins | sample MA1701073metaG_FD_139345 | JGI IMG/M metagenome (GOLD analysis project Ga0187892, IMG submission 139345) | Bio-ooze microbial communities from a basaltic lava cave in the Kipuka Kanohina Cave System on the Island of Hawaii, USA - MA170107-3 metaG ...
AAGTCGCGCAACTCCGGCGTCACGAGGAACTGCGTGCCGACGAAGCATTGGTGGCGCAACTCAAGGAGGAAGGCTTGTCGATCGAGAGCGGACGCGGCGGAAATACCGAGGCGGCTCGGCGCGCCGCAGCGGACGCCCGCCGGCACCTTGCCGAGATCGACGAGGAACTCAAAGGACTCGCGGCCGATCTTGCCCGCGCCCAGCGCGATCATGACGAGGCCCGAATCGAGCGGATCCAGTGGGAAATCGAGGAAAAAGCTGAGGAACGCCGAGCGTTCCAGAGCCATCTGCACGAGCTGGGGCGCGACCTGCCGCCCATGATCGCGGATCAAAACGCGCGCGCGTTCGACTCCGTGCGCAAGGCCATCAACAGCGCCTTGAAGGCGATTGCCAGGAAAAACCCCGAATTGGCCGATCACCTGGACAAGGCCATTCGTCGGGGCCAGCAGTTCATCTATGATCCCGACGTGCCATTGAAATGGCACGTCGAACGGTTGCGCTAGCGGCCATCCACGCCAGCCGGGAGGCGTCGCCGGACGCCTCCCGGACGGCGCGCCTGTTCCCTCATCCGGTATTCCTCCGACAACTTCCTGTGACGGGCGATGTGTGCTCGTCCAAAGCATGCACAAGCATGAAGACGCGGACCAACATCGACGCTGGGTGTCGCAGTCCCCGCCGGCTGCGGGGCCAATCGCGGTGTGATCGGATGAGACCGGTTGTGATCCGCAGATTTTTCGTAAGCAGCTTTTCGCTGCCGGTCGAGGTTTTGCCCCGCCCCGGCATTGTGATCCTCACCCCGCGGAATTTCCCCCCTTCCAATCAACGTAGAATGCACGCGAGATCAGAAGAGCCATGAGCACGATGAACACGCCCGCCTCCCAACACGCCGCCGCCCACGTGTGGCTGCAGGACACGCCGAACTCGTGGGCCGTCCTCCCGCTCGTGGGCAATTACTTCATCCTCGATCCCGGCTCGGTCCCGCCCGTGCGCGCCACACAGTCGCCGCGCGTCAAACAGGGACAGGTGCTCCTCGGACGCTATCAGCGCGACGGCGAGCCGGAGCGTTGGGTGCTGAAGGCCGCGCCGCGCACAGCGATCACCGTCGGAGGACGCCGTCTTTATTTTGGCATCCGGGTCCTGGCCGACCGCGACGAAATTGTTTTGGGCGGCCGCGTTCGGCTCTACTTCACCACCGAGCGTCTGCCGCGGATCGAGCCGTTCCCCGGTTCCGCACATCCAACTTTTTGTGCACGCTGTAAGCAGCGCATCGAAAAAGGGACCCTCGCAGTCCGTTGTCCCAACCCGGAGTGCAACTACTGGTGCGAGCAGACCGAAGCCAGACCCTGTTGGACGTACGGACCGACGTGCCCGATGTGTTCGCAACCAACGAAACTCGAAGGGGCGACGTTCCGTTGGAGCCCGGAGGGATTGTAAGATGAACCCACACCAAGACGCAGATCAGAAACAGCGCGAGAAGCGCACCAAAACTGCCGCCATCATCGGCCTGGGGAATATCGGGTCGCCGTTGGTGGGTCTGATCGCCCGGTTGCCCTTTCTCAAGCGGCTCATCGTTTTGGACCGGGATGTATATGAGGAGAAGAACCGGGCCACCCAGGCCATTTCCGCGCGCGACGTGAACCGGCCGAAGGCGTTCGTCCAGGCCGAGCGCGCCCGGGCGATCACGCCGGAGCTCGCGCTCGACCCGATCCACGACGCCATCGAGAACGTCCCGATCGGCGCCTTGCGGGCGGACATCTTGTTGACCTGCCTCGACTCGAAGATCTCGCGGCAGTACGTCAACGCGCTCGCGTGGCGGCTCGGGATTCCCTGGGTCGATGCCGGCGTCCTCGCCGACGCGCTCATGGCACGGATCACGGTTTACGTTCCCAACTTTCACGCGCCGTGCTTGGAATGTTCGTGGGACGCGCGGTCGTACAAGGACCTCGAGATCGAACGCCCGTGTCAGGCGCCCGGCAGCGCGGTCGCGCCGACCAACGCCCCGGCCCATCTCGGAAGTCTCGCCGCTTCGCTCCAGGCGACGGAGTGCGCAAAAATCCTGTCCGGCTCCTGGCATTCCGTCGCCGTGGGGCGTCAGATCCTCATCGATGCCAGCTCGCACAAACTGATCGAGACGGCCTATCGCCGAAACCCGCGCTGCCGATTCGATCATCATTTGTGGCGCATCCACCGGCTCCAGCGCGGTCCCGGCGAATTGACCATCGGGCAAACGCTCCAGCAGGTCACCGATGCGACCGAGGACGTCACGATCCGCGTCGAGGGGAAGGCCTTTCACACGCGGCTCCGCTGCGAATGCGGCGAGCAAAAACCGCTTTTCTATCTGCAGGGCAGAATGCCGGCCGACGAATGGAATTGCCCGCGTTGCAAGCACCGCATGGCGGCGATCGGGTTCGACATGCTTCCCCGCGCCAGCGTCCGGTCTCTGTCCGGCGAATACCTCTCGCAGACACTTGCGTCCATCGGGTTTCGGCCCGGGGACGTGTTCATCGCCGCCGGGAACGGCCCGGAGCGGTACTACGAGTTGATCAACAATGGAACAAAGGAAGGAGAAGACGATGGAAACACAACCAATGACTGAACCCATGGAGCAAGGCCCGAACGAGAACATCTTTCGCGAGTTCCTCGAACGGCAATACGCGGAAGGGATGGCCTTGGCCGGCCAGAGCGACATCCTCAAGCTGATCCCCATGGGCGGATCGCCGCCGCAATCGTACATCGCGGAGTTCGCCTGCAAGGGATTGGTCCAAAACGAGAAGGGCGAGATCGTCGAGTTCGACCGGTTCGCGGCGGCCATCGCGTTTCCCGAGGATTACCTGCGCCGGCTCGACCATCATTTTCCGGTCGCGGCGTACCTAGGCCCCCATCCCCGGCCCTGGCACCCGAACCTCAGGGGCCCCTATATCTGTATCGATATCAAGCCCGGTACGGAACTTGTCCCCATTTTATATGGGCTGTTCGAATTGTTCTCCTGGCGGCTCATGAACCTGGCTGACAACGGCCTCAATTTGGCCGCCACCCAGTGGGCGCGCGCGCAAGACCCGAAGCGGTTCCCGCTGGACCGCCGCCCGCTGAAGCGACGCAAGCTGCAGTTGGAAGTGAGCCAGCCAACGACGGAGGCGGGGAAGTGAGTTCGTTCGCCACCCAGGCCAACCGCGTCGGTTCCGCCCTCGCCGAGAACGGCCACAGGCTCCAGCAGGCCAGCGCGTGCCGCTGGACGTTCGCGCTCCTGAACGGCGCGCGGCACGCGGTCCACGCGCGGATCGACGACGGCTGGCTGTGGTTGCGGACGGATCGCCGCGAACCAATCGCGGTCGATCGGCTCTGCGAGACGTTGGCGAAAAACCACGCGTTGAGCGGCGCGGCCAAGCTGGTCGCCAGGCTGGATCACGATCTCGAACTTCGCGCCGAGCTTCCTCTCGATGACGACATCGATCTCGGCGCACGGGTACGGCAGGCGATCGCGGGTTTCCAGTCGCACTGGGAATCTCCCGCGACGCCTGCCGTACCGGGAGGTGAGGTCGCGCCGGCTGACTGGAAGCGCTGCTGCGAAGAATCGGGTTGGCCGTGCACGGAGCGGACCAGCGGCCGGCTCACGGTCGCGCTGGAAACGACGCCTGTCCTTCACGCGACCATCGACCCTGCCGGGCCGGGCGGCGACGTGTTCATCGATCTCGAAGATTTCGGCGCCGCACCGGCCACCTGCCGCGCCGCCGCTGCCGGCATGTTGCTCGAAGTCAACCGGCTTGTACGGATGGCCCGCGCGACGTTCGTCGAGCGCAACGGCGCGACGCACGCCCGGTTCGAGGTGCGTTTTCCCGATTTTCCGAACCCCGCCGAACTGGACGCGGCGTTCGGCAGTCTTTCCACGGCCTGCGCGTTCGTGACGCACGAGTTGCGCGCGCTGTTGAACGAAGATATCGCCAGGACGTTCCTGGCGGTCCGCGGGTGGACCGCGGAAACAAACAACCCAGCCTAGAAAGGAACCTAACCATGGTACAGGCAATGACAGTTGGAATCAGGGCCTCGGACGTAACGGGGCAACGGGTGGTGGACGTGAAAGACGTTCCGACCGACTCGACGATCGGCGAGCTCATCGAGGGACTCGTCCCCCGCATGAACCTCCCGGTCAACGACAACGGCGGGAACCCGCTGACGTATCACGTGAGACTCGACCGCGAAGGTCGGCACCTGTTCGCGAGCGAGGTCGTGGGCGAGACGTTGATGCCGAACGACCGCGTGGTGCTCCAGCCCGAAATTAACGCGGGCTGAACCGGCGCGGGCGCGAGCAATCGCGCCCGCGAGGAGCAACGTATGTTGCGCGACCACTACCGATACGCGTTGGAACTGCAACGCGAAGACAACACTGCCCTGGGGCAGTTCGCAACGACACCGGACATGGTGCCCGCTGCCGAGTGGGCCAGGTTCGAGGCGTTGCGCGAAGGAAAATCCTTCGCCACCCAGGCGGGCACCGTCACAACGTTCGAACCGGTCTGGGACCCCGCCCGGGGCGAGCCATACGTCGGGTCGATCCGGGTGATCCTTTCCGCCAACGGCTACGGCGAGACGTCGTGCGAAATCCCGATCCAATACTTCAAGGCTGCGGCGCAGCAGGCCAGCCAGTCGCTCGTGGAAAAGAAGGTTCTCAAGGCCGGCGAGCGTTTCGAGTATTCGGTTCTCGCCTTCGCTGGCGCCAACGCGCCCCCGCCGCGCCGCGGACCGGCGTTCACCGTCGAAGAAGTACCAACGCCACTTGCGCTGAAGCCGGCCAGCCTCGCCGAGTTCCTCGGGCGCGCCGCCGCGTTCGGCACGCAGGAAGACACGGACCCGTATGTGTTCGTTCCCCAAGAAGTGATCGACGAGGCCTCGACGATGACGCGCAAGGCCGAGGCCAACGAAATCGGCGGGCTGTTGCTGGGCCGGGTGTGCCAGGACCCCGATCGGCGCACGCTCTTTATCGAGGTCTCGACCATGATCCCGGCCAAACACACGCTCTCCGAGACCACAAAGCTGACGTTCACCGCCGAGACCTGGGCCGCCGCCAACGCGGCGATCCAACTGCGCGGCGGCAGCGACCAGCTTATCGGTTGGATGCATTCGCATCCGGGAAACAAATACTGGTGCTCGGAGAAGTGCTCCGTGGAAGCCCGGCGCCTGTGCCCATTCGGGAAATCCTTCTTCAGCAGCGAGGACGTGCTGTTTCAACGGACGGTCTTCCCCATGGCCTACGCCGTGGCGCTCTTGATCACCAACACCGTCGATGGCCTGCAATACGCGACGTTCGGCTGGCGCCGCGGCATCGTGGCGCAGCGGGCCTTCCATATCCTCATCACCAACAACCAAACTCTCGCCGAGGTGAAAAACGCCGAGGCGGCATTGATCGGAGGTAACCATGAAAAGACCTGCCCCTGAACTGCCCTTCACGGACGAACTGTTCACGTTCGGGCCCAACGCCCTGACGGTCGAGCAGAAGCTCGAACACATCCAACTGTTCCGCGATTCGGACGACCTGAGCTGTCAACTCGACCGGGTGATGATGGAACGCCTCGCGGCGATGCATCTCGGGCTCGAAGAAGCGAAAGAATCGCACCGCAAGATGAAGGCGCTTATCGACAAGCTCTGCGCCGTGCCGTGGTTCCCGGCAACCTACATCCAGGAGGTGGCGACCCCGGAAGGGACCAAGGCCCTCGTGCAACTCGGCAACGCCCGCCGCATCGTGGGCATCGCCGACGGCGTGGACCGGGCCGCGCTCGGCGTGGGCGCCGAGGTGTTCCTGAGCAACGAAGGCAACGTGATCGTGGCGAAGTCGCCCAACGGCGTCCCGCGCGGCGGCGAGACGGCGTTGTTCGAGCGCAAGACCGCGGACGGGCGGTTCGTCCTCAAATACCACGAGGACGAGATCATCCTCGATCCGGCGATGGCGTTGAAGGACGTCGTGTTCCGCGCCGGCGACCAGGTCCGCTGCGACCGGGGGGCGTGGATCGCGTTCGAGCGGATCGAACGTTCGAAGGGCGATCAATTTTTCCTCGAAGAAACGCCCGACGTCTCGTTCCAGCAGATCGGCGGCCTGGGGCCGCAAATCGAGCGCATCCAACGCGCGATCAACCTGCACCTGTTCCACGCCGAGGTGGTGCGCAAGTACGGCGCGCGGCGCAAAGGCTCGATCCTGTTCGTCGGCCCGCCGGGCGGCGGCAAGACCATGCTGGCCAAGGCGGTCGCGAACTACGTGGGAACGCTCTCGCCCTCGCGCCGGTCCCGATTCATCAACATCAAACCGTCCGGTTGGAACTCGATATGGTATGGCCAGAGCGAGGCAAACATCCGCGAGGTGTTCCGCGCGGCGCGCGAGGCGGCCATCGCCGAGCCGGGTGTGCCGACCATCATCTTCATTGACGAGCTGGACTCGATCGGGTCCACGCGTGCGACCAGCCCCAATTCCCACATCGACGACAAGGTGATGCTCGCGCTGGCGGCGGAGTTGGACGGCCTGACCGATCGCGGCAACATCCTCGTGATCGGCGCCACCAACCGCCGCGATTCGCTCGACCCGGCCCTGTTGCGCCCCGGACGTTTCGGCGATCTGCTGCTCGAAGTGCCCCGCCCGAAGATGAAGGCCGCGCACGAAATCTTCACGGTGTATTTGAAACTGGACATCCCTTACGCCCGCAACGGCCACGGCGACGACCTCGCGGCGACGCGCGAGGAGATCATCGCCTCGGTGCTCTCGCGCATCTATTCGCCGAACGGCGAAAGCGAACTGGCCACGCTGGTGTTTCGCGACGGCAAACGCCGCGCGGTGCGCGCGGCCGAGCTGATCAGCGGCGCGGTGATCGCCAACATCGTCTCCGCCGCGATCGAGCGCGCGTGTGTACGCGAGGTCGAGACCGGCGAGTCGGGCCTGCGTGCCGAGGACGTGTACGGCGCGTTGGCGGAGGAATTCGAGGCGTCGGCGCGCGTGTTGACGCCGCGCAATTGCCGGCATCACCTGTCCGATCTGCCGCAGGACATGGATGTGGTGAGCGTCGAGCCGATCGTGCGCAAGGTGAAGGAACCGCACCGGTATTTGAACCCGGAGAACCCATGAACGTCGTCACGAATCGTCCTCGTCCTCGAAACGTCCGGCAATGGAGGACGAGGACGATTGGGGACCCAAACTGAGAACGCCCTTTATGAAATCACGAACACACGGACCGTCGCACGCGCCCAAGCTTGCATCTCGTTGCCTGCCCAAGCTGTGCGGCGGCGACATCGAGTTGGGCAACTTCATTCTCGGCATGGAAACGCACGCCGGCACCGGCGGATACGCCTCGCGGCTGTTGCTGCGCGAGATCCACGGCTTGCCGGTCGAGAGCGGCTGGTACTACGGCGGCACCTACAACTTGCAGGACCAGGGACGGCGGTTCCTGCCCGGCAACAGCAGCTCGGTCTATATCGATCTCGATCATCTCGAACTGGCAATGCCCGAGTTGCTCAGCGCGTACGATCACGTGGCCTCCTGGCACGCCATGCTTCGGATCGCGCGCGATGCGCAGGAGGCCGCCAACGCCAAGTTGGAAGACGGCCAGAAAATCGTCGTGCTCGTGAACAACTCCGACGGTCAGGGCCACAGCTACGGCAGCCACCTCGATTTCCTCGTCTCGCGCCGGGCATTCGACGGCATCTTCTGTCACCAGCTCCATCCTCTGCTGTTCCTCGCCGCGTATCAAACGTCGAGCATGATTTTCACCGGTCAGGGAAAAATTGGTTCCGAGAACGACGCGCCGCCTTGCGACTACCAAATTTCGCAGCGGGCCGATTTCTTCGAGGTGCTCACGAGCCACGACACAACCGTGCGGCGCCCGATTGTCAATTGCCGCGACGAAGCGCTCTGCGGGGATTTCCACGATCGCGATCACGGGATCATCCCGGCATTGCACATGGCGCGGCTGCACGTGATTTTTTTCGACAACACGCTCTGCCACGTCGCCAGCCTCCTCAAGGTCGGCGTCATGCAGATCATCCTCGCCATGATCGAGGCCGACCGGCTCAAGCCCGAGTTGCTTCTCGACCGGCCGCTCGACGCCGTCCATTGCTGGAGCCACGACCCGACGCTGCAAGCCCGGGCGGCATTGATCAACCGCAAGCGCGTCACCGCGGTCGAGTTGCAGCTTCTGTTTCTCGAAGAAGCGATCCCGTTCGTCGAGGGCGGCGGCTGCGAAGGGATCGTGCCGCACGCGGAGAAGCTGCTCGGTCTGTGGGCGGACACGCTCGCGAAGTTGAAGGCGGGGGATTTCGAGTCGCTCACGGGGCGAATCGATTGGATCCTGAAGAAAGCCATCATCGAACAGGCAATGCGCAAACACCCGAAGCTGACCTGGCAATCGCCCGAGGTGAAGCAGCTCGACCACATGTACAGCAGCCTCGAAGACGGTTTGTACTGGACCTACGAGCGCCGCGGCCTGGTCGAACGCGTGGTCAGCGACGCCCAGATCGAACGCTTCGTCCACGAGCCGCCCGAGGATACGCGGGCGTGGACGCGCGCCCAGTTGCTCCGTTGCGCCACGGCCGAGCAGGTGGACCGGGTCGATTGGGACAAGGTGACGTTTCAGCTCCGCGACGTGGACGGCTGGCCCACGCGGACCACGGTGAGCCTGCCCAACCCGCTGGGCCACCGCCGCGCGGACACCGAGCACATTTTCGGCAGCGGGTCGCGGTCGATCGAGGAAATTCTCAGCGCGCTCGACCCGGAATCGGATGGCGTTTCACCGAGTTACAGCCTTGGCTGGGGTTACCAGCCGGTGGCGCCGATGGCTTCCGTGACGCTTTCGCAGGCATTGCCTGCGCCAACAAACCAAACAACCAACCAGAAGGAACCAAACCATGAATCAACGTGAACGAACGCATGAGGAAAACCCCGGCAGCCCTGCGGCTGGCCCGGGCGCGCCGGGTGGCCCCGGTGGTGGCGGGACGCTGCGCGCAGCACGCGAACAGGGCGCTGCATTTGCCGCAGCCGGCAACGAAGCCATCGACAACGTGTTGTCCGGCGACAGCGCGAAGTTCAATCAGGCGGCCAAGCAGGAAGGCGGGCAGTAGTACCGCCGTTCGTAGATGACACCATGACCGAGCGTCTGATGGGGGTCGAGACCGAGTACGCCTTCGCGGTGTTCGCGAGGGACGGCTTGGCGGTGGACCGCGAGTCGGCCTTGAGCCGCATCGAGCGGATCGCGGCTCGGTCGCCGCATCTCCCGGCGATGCGCCAGCGCGGGATTTTCCTCGCCAACGGCTCGCGGTTTTACCGCGACTTCGGCGGCGGCGACGCGCACCAGGAACTCGCCATCGCCGAATGCAACAACCCGTGGGACGTCGTCCGTCACACCAAGGCCGGCGAGCGGTTCCTCGAAAACTGGACCGGCGAGTTGCTCCGCGAAGACCCGCAACTCACCGAGGCGTTGTACTTCAAACACAACGTCGATTACGGCGGGTCGCGGGAGACGTGGGGCACCCACGAGTCGTACCAGACGCGGACGGAGATCGAGAAGTTGCCCAAACAACTGCTGCCGCATTTGATATCGAGGGTGATCATTACCGGGGCCGGCGGATTTAATTCGCTGGTTCCCGGGATCGAGTTCATGCTCTCGCCGCGCGTCGCGCACCTCGTCCACGTGGTCGGTCCCACCTCGGAATACAGCCGGCCCATCTTCCACACCCGGGACGAACCGCTCAGCAGCGGCGGGTACCACCGGCTGCACATCATCTGCGGCGAATCGCTCTGTTCTCACACCGCGATGTGGCTGCGCTCGGCGACCACGGCGCTCATCCTCGCGATGATCGACGGCGGGCTTACGCCCGGCGACGCCGTCAGCCTGGCTTGTCCGCTCGAAGCCATGCGGCGATTCGCGCTCGATCCGACGTGCAAGGCGGTGGCGCGGACCGCGCAGGGGAGAGACCTCACCGCCGTCCAAATCCAACGGGCCTATCTGGCCATGGCCGAGGCGCACATCGGCGCGCCGTTCATGCCGCCGTGGGGTCATCTGGTGATTCCGCCCTGGCGGAACATGCTCGACCGGCTCGAACAGGGCGCGCCCGGGTCCGTGGCACGCACGCTCGATTGGGCGATCAAGCTCGCGTTGTACCAGGAACGCGTGGCGCAGTCCGGCGCGCAATGGGACCGGCTTTCGCGCGATGCGGTGCCCCGTTCGCTTCAGCGCCTGCGCCAGGAGTTGTTCGAGGTGGACGTGCGTTTTGGGCAACTCGGTCCCAAGGGTATCTTCTCGTTCCTCGATCGCGAGAGGCATCTCGATCATGCCTTCGACGGCGTCAACAACATCGAGCACGCGATGGAAAACCCGCCGGCCATCGGGCGCGCGAACCTGCGCGGCCAGATCATTCGCCGCTTGAGCGGCGGCAACGGCCGCTATGCGTGCGATTGGATGGGCGTGTGGGACCTCGAAGAGCGGAAATTCCTCGATCTCTCCGATCCGTTCGAGGCGACCGAGAAATGGAAACCGATCCCGGAGATTGCCGAAGCCGCCGAGGCCGTCCCCGATCGCCAGCTTTCGCCCGCGGAACGGATGCTCGCCGAGTGCGAGCAACTGTATTTCGCCGGCCGGTTCGAGGACGCCTACCGGTTGGTCGTCGAACTCGAGGCGGCGCGCGACGGCCTCGAAGACCACCAGCGTCGGCGCCTGCTCCGCGCCCGGGCCTGGGTCCAATGCCGGCGCGGCTGGCTCGATGCCATGGCTTGCCTGAACGAACTCTATCAGGGCGACCTTTCGCTGGGCGAAATCGCCAATTACCTGCTCGTCCTTCGCTTCGGCGGTCTGACGCCGCGCCCCGAGATGGAAGCGTGGATCCAGCGCGGCCTGAACGTCTGTTCGCGCCTCGAATTGCTGCCGGAAACTTTCAAGGAACATTGGGGCAACTACCTGCTCGCCATCGGCAACGCCACTGAAGCCGAGCGCGTCCTCGACAGCGCCGTGCGCAGCGTTCGCGGCGATCACCGGCTGCTGAGTCGCACGCTCGCCCCGCTGGCCGATGCGAAACGCATCCTCGGCAACCGGGCGGAAGCGCGCGAGTTGCTCGAAGCCGCCCGCCGGATGCAGACCCGGCTACGACTCGAAACCGATCTCGCCGATTTCACTTTACCCAATCAGGCCAAGCTCATCGGCAATGCGGAACCCGACTCCGCCCGGGCGTGCCTGAAGGAAGCGAAGAAAATCCAGGAGCGCCTGGGCGACCGGCTCGGCCTGGCTCGCACGCTCTTGCTGGAGGCGCGGCTGGGCAACGGCGGGGTCGCCGCGCGCCGCAGGAACGCCGTGCTCGATTTGCAACGCGAGTTGCCGGCGCTCGCCGAGTGCCGGTTGCTGGCGCGGATCCTCGCCCGTTGGGAGGCCTGGACCTCCGACCCGGGCGCGGCGGAACATCAGGACGTTTTCTGGGGGTTGTAATTATAGAAAGAGGTGTCCCATGCAACGTGATCGGCCCAAACCAAGGCTCTTCGGCATCGAGACCGAATATGGAATCGTCACGATCCCGCGCGCGGGAAGGACCACCGAGGCGAATCGGATGCATGCTTCCTCGCTGCTCCTGGACCTCGTGCGCCAGCGGCATCCCCATCTGCCCGACGGCGGCCAGGGTATCTTCCTGGCCAATGCCGCGCGGTTTTATCTGGATACGGGAATGCATCCCGAGATGAGCACCGCGGAATGCAGCGACCCGCTCGAAGCGGTCTGCCACGTCCGCGCCGGCGAACGCATCCTGGCCGGCTCCGCCGACGCGCTTTCGACCGGCGACCGGCAGGTCATCCTCTTGCGCACGAACGTCGATTACACCACCGGCGCCGGCTGGGGTTGCCACGAGAACCAGTTGCATCAGACCTCGCACACCGAGTTGCAACGCCACCTCGTTTCTCACCTGATCAGCCGCATCATTCTCACGGGCGGTGGCGGCTTCGATGCGCTTGCGCCGGGGATCGTCTTCGCGCTCTCGCCCCGGGTCGCCTACATGTACGGGGAGACGTCGTCCCACAGCGAAGGAACGCGCGGGATCCTCGACTACAAGGACGAGCCGTTGGCCACGCGCGGCTTTCAACGGCTGCATCTGCTGTGCGGCGAAAGCGTGTGCAGCGACATGGCGGTGTTCCTGAAAGTCGGCACGACGGCGCTGGTCGTTGCCCTGATCGAACTGGGCGTGAACATTGGCGATGCCGTCGGACTGCGCGAGCCGGTCAGTGCGATGCGGCGGTTCGCGCACGATCCGTTCTGTCGCGCCACGGCCCTGACCCGGTCGGGCCGCGAACTGACCGCGATCCAGATTCAACGGCATTATCTGGAGCGGGCCGAGGCGAACCTGGCTTCGCTTCCCGCCTGGGCGCCGCTTGTCTGCCGTCATTGGCGCGCCGTGCTGGACCGGCTCGAACGGGGCGCGCCGGATACGGTCGCGACGACCCTGGATTGGGCGATCAAGTTCGCGCTGTTCAACGAGCATGTCCGCCGACGCGGTTTCACCTGGGAAGCGCTGGCAGCGTGGAGTCAGGCGATGAAGAACGCCGGAATGATCACGAGGTTGTACCTGGAGGACCACCCCGAGAAGGGGGACTTCCTGCTGGGCGCGAACCCGTTGTCAGCCCGGGCCAAAGAGAAGCTGAAGCCGTTGGTGGAGCGGAGCGACCTTTGCTGGGACGACCTGGGCGGGGTGCTGGCGCTGCGGCAGGAGTTGTTCGAGATCGATGCGCGGTTCGGCCAGCTCGGGGGACGCGCCAAGAGCATTTTCGACCGGCTCGACGAAGGGCAACTGCTCGATCACCGCCTGGTGACCGCCGAACAGATCGACCGCGCCACGCGCGAACCGCCCGCACTCGGTCGCGCCCGGCTGCGCGGAGAACACGTGCGCAACTTTGCCGGCGCCAACGGCCGCTACCGCTGCGACTGGACGGCGGTCATCGACCGGGAACAGGGCGCCATGCTGGACCTGTCCGACCCGTTCGCCACGGAAGCGACGTGGAAGGAGTTGCCCCGCCCTCTGCCTCGCCATCTGCCCGGCCCGACGCACGAAGACGTGCTCGCCCTCTACGATGCTGGCAAATACGAGGATGCGTTCCGCCTTCTCACCCGGCTCGAACAGGCCGAGTTGCACACGCACCGGGCGCAAACGCATCTGCGCTTCCGGGCCTGGGTGCAGGCGCGCCGTGGTTTCCCCGATGCCGTCGCGGCGCTCGATGAGATGACCCGGGGACGCCAGCACACCATGAGCGACATTGCCGATTACGTGTGCGTTCATCGCTATCTCGGCATCGCGCCACCGCCCGCGACCGAGGAATGGGTCCGAAAAGGCTACGAACTGGGCGTGCCGGACACGGGCAACGGGACGAAAGCCACGTTCCTCGGTCACGTCGGGTACACCCACTTGCGCCGTGGCCGGGTGGCCGACGCGTTGCGGGTGCTCGAAGAAGCGTGCGAGACGTGCAGCGCGGCGCATCCCCACGTGGTGAGCCGCCTGTACGCGGAGCTTGGGGATGCCCATCGCGCGCTGGGCCACCGCGCCGAATCGCTGCGTTGGCTGCGCGAGTCGGCGCAGTTGGAACGCCAGCACGGTTTCGAGGGCGACCTGGCGGATTTCACGTTCACGTACCGGGCCAAAAACGCGGCGGGGGAACGCGCCGCGCTCGGCTGGCTCAACCAGGCGAAGGAAATCCAGCGGCGTCTCGGCAACCGGATGGGGGAAGCGCGGACGCTCCTGCTGGAAGCGCGTTTGAGCGGCAGAACGGGGCTTTCGCCCTTGGTCCACGCGCGTCTGCTCGAACTTCGCAACGAACGACCGGCGCTGCGAGACTGCGCGTTGTTCGCGAAGGTGCTGGATCGGTGGGACGCGTGGACGGACGGCGCGCTCGAACCGGACGAAACGGGCGACGTGTTCTGGGGCGTGTAAATCGTCCTCGTCCTCGACGACTCGGATTTCGATTACGAGGACGACGACGAGGACGAGGACGATTTGACAGCACATGAAAGACCGCCTTTTCGGCATCGAAACCGAATACGCTTTCGCGGTGGTCGGACGCACGAGCATCCGCCGCGACCGGGAGCGCGCGGTCCAACGGCTGTTCGAACTCGCGCGGCTGCGGTTGCCGCACTTGCCGGGCGGAGGCAGCGCGGGCATTTTTCTGGCCAACGGCTCCCGCTTCTATACCGACAGCGGAATGCATCCCGAGTTGACGACCCCTGAGTGCAGCACGCCGCGCGAACTCGTCCGCTACCTTCTCGCCAACGAACAAATCCTCGCCGGCTTGGTCGATGAACTGAACGGCGAGAACGGCTCGAACGAGGTCATCCTCTCCCGCTGCAACGTCGATCATTGCCACGGACACGCGAGCTTCGGCTGCCACGAATCCTTCCTGCATCGGGCCGACCCGCGCGCGTTTCAGAGCCAACTTGTTCCCCACCTCGTCAGCCGCCTGATCTATACCGGCGCGGGCGGACTCCTCGCGCGGGAGGCGCGCATCGCATTCACGCTGTCGCCGCGGGTGGTGTTTCTGCAACACGAAGTGTCCGGCAGCTCGACGAACGACCGCGGCATTCTGCACACCAAAGACGAAAGCCTGAGCGCTGCCGGCTATCATCGCCTGCACCTGATTTGTGGGGAGGGCCTTTGTTCCCAGAAGGGGAGCTTCCTGAAGATGGGCGTCACCGCCCTGGTCGTCGCGCTGATCGAAGCCGGGCTCCGCCCCGGCGACGGCGTGCAACTCGCCGACTCGGTGACGGCGATGCGGACCTTTGCCGGCGACCCCTCGTGCCGGACGACGGTCCCTCTGAAGAACGGCGCGCAATTCACCGCCATCGACATCCAGCGGCGCTACCTGGCAGCCGTGGAGGAACATCTCCAGTCTCCCTTCCTTCCGTCGTGGGCGGAGGAAGTCTGCCGCGTGTGGCGCGAAACGCTCGATGCTCTGGGACACGGCGCGCCCGATTCCGTGGCCACGCAACTCGATTGGTCCATCAAGCTTTCGTTGTTCCGTAACCGCGCCCGGCGGTGTGGCCTGGATTGGGACGCGCTCGACCGGGCGACGGCCGCGTCGGTCCAGGAGTTGCGCCAGGAATTGTACGAGATCGATATGCGCTTCAGCCAGATCGGCGGGCGTCGCCTGGGCGTCTTCAACGCGCTCCGCCGCGCCGGCGTGCTCGACGACCAGGTCGCGGACTTGGAGAGCATCGAGCAAGCAGTCGAGCAGCCGCCTGCCGTCGGACGCGCCCGGCTGCGCGGCGAATGGGTGCGTCGGTTGGCCGGTCAAAACGGAAACTGTTCGTGCGGCTGGACCAGCGTCCACGACAATCGCAACTTCCGTTATCTCGATCTCTCAGACCCGTTCCAGACCGAGGAAAAGTGGGTGAGCTTGCCGCAGCCGGCGACCTCACCCCTGCTGGAGACGTTGCGGGTCGTCCAGCAAGCGGTCAGCGCCCGGGTGGCCCCGATTGTTCCCCCCCAGCCGCCTCACCCGGCGTTCGAGTCGGTGGTCAATCTGTACGAGCGCGGGTGCTACGAAGAAGCGCACGCCGCGTTGCAACGCATCGAAGCGGGCAGCCTTTCGGTTCCTGTGCGCCGCTACCGGGCATGGATTCAAGCCCGGCGCGGTTTCCCCGACGGCGCCGTCACGCTGGACGCGATCGCTCGCGAGACGGTGAGCGTCAACGACTACCTGGAGTTCTACAGCGGTCTCGGGCTGGGTTCACCGCCGCAGATGGAGGAGTGGATCCGCCGCGGAGAACGGTTCGTGCCGCAGATGATCGCCTCCGATCCACGGACCGCCGCGGCATTCCTCGGCTACAAGGCCCGGCACCTGATGCGCACCGCCCGTCCGCGCGCCGCGCTCGACGTGCTTGAGCGCGCCTGCGAACACGACCTGCGCTGGCTGGCCTATCCGACGATGCTCGGACGCATCCTGGCCGACCGTGGCGAAGTGAACCGCCTGCTCGGCGACCGGCGCGAAGCGTTGTACTGGCTGCGCGAAGCCGGCCGCTTCCAAAAGGCCTACCATCTCGACGCCGACCTCGCCGATTCCACGTTCCTCTATCGCGCCAAGCTGGAACCGAGTTTCTCCCTCGCCCTGCGCTGGCTCACCCGGGCGCTCTCGATCCAGACGCGGTCCGGCAACCGCGTCGGCGAAGCGCGTTCGCTGCTCTTGCAAGCGCGATTGTCTTCCGACATGCGGCTCGGTACACAGATTCATCAGCGGATTCTCCAACTTCACGAGCAACTCCCCGCTCTTGCCCAGTGCGCGCTCCTGTCGAAAGTGTTGGCGCGCTGGGCGGAATGGACCTCGGGCGAGCTGACCCGTGATGCAAACGGAGATGAGTTTTGGGGCGTGTAAAAGATGAACAACAAGCCAGCAACCATCGCGATCAGCGACAACGAATTCCGCCTTCACCGCAAGCCGCGATTTCTTCGACGGTTTTTCCACGGCCAATACCCGCGCAACATTCACTCCGGTAAGCCGATCACAGAATTCGTAGCGCTGGCGGATCAATGCGCCCGTCGCGGAGTGCTGGTCGTGCCGCATTCCAGGGTCGAGGAGTTCCTCCGACGCGGCGAACCGATCCTGAAATTCGGCAAGACCAATCTGGCTGGCGACCTTGCGTTGCTGAAGCGTCACCCGAACCCCGGCTCGGAATGGAACCAGCGCAATCTCGAGACCATCTCCGAGTACAACCATTTCTTGAACCTCGGACGGAAAACCTGGAACCTTTTCCTCAGTGCTCCCGAGCATCAAGACAAGCTCCGTGAGTTATTTCGACAACATGGCCGTTTGTTCGTCAAATCACTCCACAAAGGCCACTCGAAGGTCTGTTCGTCGTATGAGAATCTCATGGCCGAACTCGGCGACCTGTCTCGCCTCAGTTCGGAGAGCGTCGAGATTTTCGTCTCCGAGGTCATCAACATCCGCCAGATCGAGGCAGAGACGCCGGAAGGCAGAAAGCTGCTCCCCGACGAATGGCGGCATTACGTCTATCGCCAGCGGTTGATTGCCAGCGGCCACGCATTCGACTGCGACAGCGACCGTGCCGACAACAGCGGCCAGCCCGCCAACTATGTAAAGGCCCGAGCCACCATCGACGAACTGCGGCAAACCGATTTCGCGACCACGTATGTCTTGGACACGTGTTCCCTGGGTGACGCCACCGCTGCCGTCATCGAAACCAACAGCTTCTTCGCCAGCGGCATTTATTCCAGGGCAGCTATTCAGGCCATCGCTGAGGCGATTGTGGGAGGATGATCACACCTGAATCCAGTCTTGTCTTTGCAGCGAATGATTGATAGCGTCGCGGGGAAACGCCTCCGTATGACGACTTTGCCATGACACCGCGTCCGCCAATCTTCATCTCAGCGGTCAGCAAAGAACTGAGAAGCGCCCGGCAGTTGGTGGCCAACACGCTGCAGTTCCTCGGTTACGAACCAGTCTGGCAGGACATCTTCGGCGCCGAGCAGGGTGACCTTCGCGGGGTGCTGCGAGAGAAGATTGATGACTGCAAAGGTGTCGTGCAGCTCGTAGGACAGTGCTACGGGGCCGAGCCACCCGCGACGGACGAGCAATTTGGCCGGCTGAGCTACACACAATACGAGGCGCTCTATGCCCGCCAACAGGGAAAGAAGGTTTGGTATCTCCTCCTCGATAAGGATTTCCCTTGCGACCCGCACGAATCCGAGCCGGAGGAGTTGGCTAAGTTGCAAGCTGACTACCGTCAGCGTGTCCAAGCCGACACACACCTGTTCCACCCCCTCAACAGCCTCGACGCACTCAAAGCGAAGATTCTCGAGATCAAGGACGAGCTCGCCCGCCTCCGGCGCGGCGTCAAGCTGTGGGCTACCGCAGTGACCGCGCTTCTAGTGCTGATTGTCGGCCTCGTGGTGTGGCTTTTGGTCAAACCACCACCGCCGCCACTCCCAGAACCGATCACCGCCGACCGTGCCAACGCCGCTTTCATCGCCAAGAACTATCCCTCTGCCTTCGACATCTACTCCCGCCTCTCAGACTCCGCTTCGACCAACATCCCCTACCACCGCCGCATCGAGGAATGTGCCCGCTTGGGACGCCTGGAGAAACCGTTTCTCGACCGTTACCTCGCGCTCGTCCAGCAGCAACCGACCAACGCCATCTTCCACAACTATCTCGGCAACGCCTACCTCATGCTCGATCCCCAGGACAAAGATGGCAAGGCCCACGAACACTACGAATCGGCTGTGAGCCTTGACCCGAAACTGTCTTCCCCACTGGCGAACCTCGGCATCCTTGCGTATCGCTCGGGCAAATCAGACAAGGCAGAATCCTTCTTCAAGCAGTACGTGACCATGGAAACCAACGATGCCCAGGGATGGGTCAACCTCGGCCTGCTTCATGTCGCGAGAGTCGAGACGAATACAAACGATGCTGTCGTAGTTGCGGAGGCTGATGATGCGCTGAGAAAAGCACTGCAGCAGGATCCTTCCTCTTCTTCAGCCTACAAGGGCCTTGGAAAACTCTGGGCCGCGATGGGTCATAAGAAGGAAGCGCTCGACGCCTACCAGAAATCCTATGCGCTCAACGACGCACAACCCGACGTGCGCCAACAGGTCGAACTGTTGGCCTGGGAATCCGGCGGCATCAGGGCGGACGACTTCAAGACGCGGGGTGGATTTAGTGCCGAGACAAACACGCCCGCCGCAATCATCGCCATGCAAATGCTGGACCAGGGGCAGTTCCAGCAAGCCGAGGCGACTTGCCTTGAATGGACCAAGCTGGACCCGGAGAATCCGCTCGCGTGGCGACTGCTGGGTCGAGCTTGTGAAAGACAAGGACACGCTGATGACGCCCGGCGAGCTTTCGCTCAGATTGAACCGGTTTTGAAAGCGAATAGCCGATGAGAACGCGCGTTGCAACGTAGCCGCCAAAGTGAGGGGGGCGGGCCACTTGCGTGGCGGTGAGGGTTTGGTGGGTTGAGCGCCGCGCTCTTCATGCGGGTACGCAGAGCTGTTAGGTGGCCTTGGTACTTTTGGTAGAATACAAATAATGCTTGGATCAACATGAATTCAAACCAACTGATCGAGGAGGTCCGAATGAATCACGGAGCATTCTATTGCCTAGTAGTGTTTATTGTGGCGCTGTTAGTCGAATGTGGTCTCAGCGCTGAGCCTGGCGCTTCCTCAGGCAATCAACCACCTGCTGCTTCAGAATCGGCAAAGAAGCCGGAATTCGACCGCTACATTGCGCTCTGCCAACCGCTTGCCCGCGCGCTGGCAAAGCTGGATGAGATAGCCAAGCCGGATACCGATCTCGCGACCTACCGGCAGCAGGTTAAGTCCGCGTACGAGGAATCCGTCAAGCTGAACCAGACAGTCACCAAAGAGCAGCAGCAATGGGCCTACCATGTCGTACTCTGCAAGGCACTTTCGGCGTTTCGGCGCGCTGGCGATGCCGTGAAATCGGACCATGAACTCGGATTGAGAGAGGAAGGTTTCCGAGGATTGGCTGAAGATGTCTGGCTCGCGGCGCGGTCTCTTCTCCGGCTCGCAGAGCTGGCGCGTGAGACTGAAATGGAAGTCGCGGATGCGATGATGCTGATGAAGCCTCTGGAACAGTTCACCGTTGATCTGGAGGGCATCGGGGACCAGACCGATATTGCCTTGCCACAGATTAGGCAGTTGGAGGAGCATGCCAAAGAGGACCGCGCGTCGGCAAATCAGCACCGAAACATGATCAACTTGATGCTCAAGAAAGCATTGATAGAAATTCACAGTGATGATCCAGAGGAGCGCCGAGGTGCGGTAAACACACTGGGCGCTGCCGCCCTCGCATCTGACTTAGGCGAGATGGGTTCCCAGATTTTGGACGCCTTGAAGAAAGCATCGGAGGACCCAGACCGCGCGGTGCGGACCAGGGCGGTTGAGGCTTTGAAAGGGTTTCATCTGCCGAAGCCCGCCGGTCCGGAGTCGGCAATTTTCGCCGTCCAAGAGTGGGGCGGGACCGTCCAGTTCGACGAGAGGCGTCTGGAAACGCCGGTGATCGGCGTCGCCTTCAAGGACTCGAACGTTCTAAATTCTGTAATGGACGAGGTCACTAAGTTCAGCGAACTCCGCAGGCTCTCTTTTTTCAACACACCCCATATTGGCGATCCAGCCTTGGCACGTCTCGATAGGTTTCCGAGATTGACGATGTTGGGGCTTTACCGCACTAGGATCACGGATGAGGGTCTCAAGTACGTGGGGAAACTGCACGGGCTCGAAAGCCTTGACGTCTCCCACTCACGGATCACCGATTCGGGCGTGGCCCACCTTAAAGGCCTCCGAGGACTCAAGACCTTACGCCTGAACCATACGCTCATCACCGACTCTGGGCTTGAGCATTTGGAGGGGATGCTGGACCTCAAAACGCTGGAACTCTCTGGAGCGTCGCTCACTGACAAGGGCATGGTCCACCTTCGCGGGTTCGTGAAACTGAAGTCGCTTAACTTGGACGCAACACGTGCGAACGAAAGAGCTCCGCAGCTTGGGGAGTTGCTGCGGCTGCTCACCAGAGAAGCCAACGGCGAGACCCTCTCTCTCTCCGAAAAGCAGCGTCTCGAATCTCTACAGCGGCAGGAGGAACGTTACAAGACTCTCCCACGAGTAGGAGATGACGGTCTCGCTTTCCTCAGCGGATTGGTTGACCTCGAAGAACTCATCTTAGGGGGAACCGCCGTGACCGATAGGAGCATTGCACTCGTCAAGCAGTTCAGAAAGCTTCGTTACATCAACATGAGCGATACCAGCGTCAGCGACAAAGCAATCCAAGAACTGAAGAACGCACTTCCGGAGTTGCACGTCACGCGTTGATCGAAGGGTCTTGGATTCCGAGGGATGAAGCAGGAGTTTCCTGGAGGTAAGCGCCGATTCCCAGGGTTGATACTCTGCCGCCATGCTTGTGCACCAGTGTCTCTTCTCTTGGGGCTGTTTGTGGCCCTTGCGTCACGTGCAATTGGCGCTGATTCCCGGGCCGGCGACGCTCTTTTCGAGCATGGTATGCGTGCCTACCGTGCCGGCCATTCCAGTGACGCACTTGGTGCATGGTTGCATGCGTTGAAAGAGTACGAAGGAGTCGAAGGCACCGAAATAAAACGTGCTGAGTGCCACCACAACATGGCCGCGGTCTTTTCGCGTATCGGAAAATACTCTGAGGCACTCGATGAGAGCGATAAAGCAGTGACATTGTATCGAAAGATACCGGGTACCGAGAGGCAGCAGGCCGAGTGCTGGGCAAATGCTGGTGTGACGCTCCGGCTTATGGGTCGCTGGCGAGATGCCGTCGCCGAGGAACTTCGCGCCTTGGACGTTCTTCGAAAGCTCCCGAACACGTTTGAAGAGCAAGCCCTGTGTCTGGTAACCATCGGCGTGGCGTCAAACGATGCCGGCAAGTTTGAGCAAGCAATCGCCCATTTTGAAGCAGCGCTGCGCCTGTTAGAGCTGGCGGACGGCAGCAAGGCACAACAGGCTGGGTGTTCCGCAAACATCGCCGTCTCTCTCGCTTCAATGGGACTCCACCAAGAGGCGATCACTCGCTCAGAGCGGGCGATTGTGCTTGCTCAGGAATCGGGAGCCGAGGCGGACCAAGCTAGGTGCGTCGTGAACATTGGCAATTCCTTGCGACACTTGGGGCGACATGATGAAGCGTTTCGGCAGTACGAGCACGCACTGAGCCTCTTCCAAGCGAGCGAGGGACACGAGCGAGAACAGGCGGTGTGTTACGCGAACCTCGCCGAAATCTTGAGCGATCAAGGACAATGGCAAAACGCGATTCGGAGGCTCCGGCGGGCAACAGTGATGTTTGAGGAGATCAAAGGCACGGAAAACGACTTGGCCGCGTGCTGGGTGGAGATCGGTCATAATCTCCTTCGTCTCGGCCATGCGAATGAAGCTATTGAAGTTTTCGAGAACCTGAACTTCTCGTGGCGCACGTCGTGGCAGATGGGGCTCGCACTTGCCGCACGCGGCGAGCCGGGCGACCTAGCGCGGGCGTTGCAGCAGCTGCTTCTTGGCGTGCGGCGCGCCGAAGTCGAACGCGCCTCCGTTGTTGCATTTGAACACCGATTGGGGGTCTTTGAGGAGCCGTCGGTTGTCTTTGCCAACTTGGTGGCGCTTTTGGTGCGAGCGGTCGAAAGAGACGAGATGGTAGAGAATCCCGGTGTCGCTTCTTGGTCACCGAGCCCGAGCCGTGGGCCCGCACTGCTTTACGCAGCGTTTCATTTCGCCGGTCAAGCGAAAGGACGAGCCCTCGAAGACCTCATCCGTGAGGGATCGACCCAAGGCAGCACCGCGGACCGGCTGCTCGTCGAAGAGGATAAAGCGCTTTCGCTCCGGCTAAGCCGCTTGTCTGCCTTGCGCGGGGAGCTAACAAGCTCTGAAGCCTCTGAGCGGAAAGGGTTGGATGAGGAGATCGAGATGCTCCAGCATCGGCGTAACATGATCGAGGTGGAACTGAAGAAGACTGCGTTGGGTCGCTATGTGGCCCCGGAGTTTCGCAAGCCGATGGAGATGGCCAAAGAGTTAGAACCCGACCGCGCGGTGCTCCAGTACTCGGTCGGAGAGGAGGAAGGCTGGCTGCTGATCTTGACGCGCGACGGAGTGACAGCGCACAAGCTCGGTGCCGACACGCCGGCGCTGCCCGAACTGTTGCCGCGACAGGAAGCGACGCCGGTTCAACTCGTCGAGGCATGGAAGAAACGACCAGACAAGGTCGGACTGGATGGCCTCGTTCGATTTGGCCCGCGCCCGCGCCGAAGACCAAGGCAGACCAGAGAGAGAGCGGAATAACCTAATTGATGTCGAGCAAGAGAAGGCGATCCTGGAGCGATTGGCCGCCGTCGTTCTGCCCGAATCCGCGCTGAGCGAACTGCGGAAGAAAGGCATCCAGCGCCTGCTGGTGATCCCCGACGGTTCGCTCCACTACATCCCCTTTGCCATGTTGCGACTGAAGAACGAAAAGGACACTGGCACCCTTTATCTCGTGGAAGAGTTCGCCACTTCCTACGTTCCGGCGATGACGACCTTGGAGACGATCCGCAGACAGAAGAAGGATCGCGAGGAGAAGCGAAGAGGACCGAGGCGAGAGCTATTGGCCTTCGCCAACCCGGCCTACCCCGATTGTGGGCCTATTCCCACACTGCCCTCCAGAACAGCAAACGATGATCTGGTTACGCGCCTTCGCTCGTTTCGCAACGACTACTACTCGCGCGGCGGGCTTCGCATGAGATGCCTGCCGGAGACGCAGAAGGAAGCGCTGCGCGTTGCCTCGTTGTTCGCCCCGCCGAAGGAGTACAAGGAGCCAACGACCGGTGAACCCGAGGGCAAGGCAGTTATCTTTGTGGAAAGAGGTGCCAGAGAGGAAGCAGTGAAGCGGCTCCTCGCAGCGCCGCTTGTCGATTCCGAACACTCAACGCTCAACGCTCAACGCTCAACGAGTCCGCAATGGCGTTTCCTCCTGTTCAGCACGCACGGCTTGGCCGACACGCACAATGGCATGCTGTCTTGCCTCGCGCTGTCGTCGCCCGGTGCCGATTCGGAAGAAGACGGTTTTCTGCAAGCGCAAGAGGTGATGAACCTGGAGTTGGACACGGACTTGGTGATGTTGTCGGCCTGTCAGACCGGGCTGGGCCGGTTGCGTGGCGGCGAGGGCTTAGTGGGATTGAGCGCGGCCTTCTTCTATGCCGGCGCGGAGAGCGTGTGCGCGAGTCTGTGGCAGGTCCCGAGTGGTCCGACGAGCCAATTGGTGCCGGAATTTTTCAAGCAGTTGCAGGATGGTAAGATGGACAAGGCGGAAGCTCTGCGTCAGGCACAGTTGAAAGTCCTGCGCCAAGGCCAAGCCCTCGACGGCAAGTCCGCCGATTACTCCTCCCCTTTCTGCTGGGCCGCATTCGTGTTGATGGGGGAGTACAGGTAGAGCGCGGGTGCCCACCCGAAGTTTAGAACGGAGACAGAATTAAGAGGACTCTATGAACATTACACTTCTCAGACATCGTGAAAAGTCGGTGGCCGGCTATGCGGCCATGGTCATTCTTCAGTTGGTCCTGCTCGGCTGGCCTCGCGATCTCGACGCCAGAACCGTCGTGGTAAAGGCAAAGACCGATGCGGACATCCAGAAGGCGATCGACAAGTTGCCGGCACAGGGCGGGTTGGTGCTCATCACCGCGGACGCGCCCGTCGTCATTCAACGGAGCATCGTGATCAACCGCGACAACGTCACGCTCGCCGGGGAGGGACAGGGAGCGACTGTGTTGCGGCTCGCGGATGGCGCCAACGCGCCGGTGATCGTCATGGGAGATGACGCGGCGACGCCGGGCGTGACGCGCACGAACATCCACGTCCGCGACCTGACGATCGACGGGAACCGCGGCGCGCAAACCTCCGAGGTCAACCCGAACAATCCCGCGTTGCGGAACAACGGCATCTCGCTGCGGCGCGTCGTGAGTTGCAGCGTCGTGCGCGTGACTGCGTTTCGCTGCGCCTCGGGTGGGTTGGTGGCGGAACTGGGTTGCCGGCGGATCACGGTGAGCCAGTTCGAGTCGTACGACCATGCATTCGACGGACTCGCTGCGTACGAAACCGAGGACAGCTCGTTCTCAGAGTTGCAGTTGCACGACAACCTGGCGGCCGGGCTGTCGTTCGACCTGGACTTCGTCCGCAACATCCTGCGCGGCGTGGTGATTGCCCAGAGCGGCAGCGTCGGGATTTTCATGCGCGATTCGCGAGACAATGAGTTCTCGAGCATCCAGATTCGCGACAGCGACGAGCACGGCATCTTCCTGGCGCAGGCCGACGCCGACACGACCACGCCCGCCGCGGGGAACACCTTCCACGGCGTCGTGATTTCCAACTCCGGCGGCGCGGGCATTCGCGTCAACGATCTGTCGTGCAGCAACAATCTGCTCTCCGCGTCCCAGCTCATCAGCAACGCCGGTGGTGGCGTGAGCGAGGCCGCCGGGGGTCTGCTCACCGTCGAGGGCACGATCGTCCGCTGAGGATGCACTTGGGAGTTGTGGGAGGCCGTCTCCGGCGGGCGACCGGTTGCGGACAGGAATGTCCGCTCTCCGTTTAGCGCCAGATACATGCCACAAAGCTCTCGCCGCAGGCTTGCCGGACGGGCGCGTTCCCGATATGCAAGTCGCCATGAGCCGTTTCGCTCTCATCGCAGATCGAATCTGGGACGGTGTCGCGGACGAAGCGCAAGCCGGTCGCGCCATCGTCGTGAACGGCGGCCGGATCGAATCGGTCGGTCCCGAAAGTTCTTTGCCCAGCGACGTAGAGCGTGTGCTCTGTCCCGGCTGCACGTTGTTGCCGGGGTTGATCGATGCGCACGTCCACTATAGCGCGGCGATGGGGCCGTCGTTCCTCGCGGCGGGCGTGACCACGATCCGCGACGTGGGCAACGACCTGGAATGGGTCCTCGAACAACGCGCGCGCCACGCCGACGATCCGACGGCGGGACCCGGGATCGTCTGCTGCGGGTATTTGCTCGATGGCCCGTCCGCCTACTGGAAACACATGGGCCGGGCGCACGCCGACGCGGAAGCCTTGCGCGCGGCGATCCGCCATGAAGTCGGGCTCGGGGTGGACCAGATCAAACTCTATGCCGGGCTCGACTTGCAACTGCTCGGCGCCGGCGTGGACGAGTCGCGACGCCGGGGCAAATGGTCGCTCGCGCATCTCGGCGGAGTCAGCGCGGAAGACGCGGCGCGCGCCGGCTTGAACGAAATCCAGCATCTGACCGGCTGCAGCCCGGCATGGAAAGACAGCACGGAGCAGGAGATGGACGCGTTGATCGACGTGCTGCTGGAACACGAGGTCGTCATGACGCCGACGCTCGTCGTCTGGGACCGGTTGGGGCGCGTCCTCGACCACAGCTTCGAGTTCGACGTGCGCAGACGCTGGGTGCATCCATGTCATCGCGACATCTGGGACCACTGGTCGGGCCGGTCGCAGAACGTGAATCACCGTCTTGCCCTCCAGGCCGCCGCGCCGCGCCTCAAACGCTGCCTGGCCCGGATGCAGCAACGCGGCGTCACGATCGCGCTCGGCACCGACACGCCGTTCCCGCACCTTATACCGGGCTTCAGCGTGCACGACGAACTGGCGATGTACACCGACGCCGGTATCGGTCCCGTGGACGCGCTGCGTTCGGCGACTTCGGTCGGCGCGCGCGTGATTGGCTTGGCGTCACGCGTTGGACGGATCGCGCCCGGCTTCGACGCCGATTTGGTCGCGGTCGAAGGCAACCCGCTCGAACGCATCCAGGACATCGCCAACGTGCAACTGGTGGTCCGCGCCGGGCGGATGTTTCGGTTGCAAGAGTTGCTCAATCTCGCGCGGGCCCATTTCGACAAGACGCCGGAGGATGCAGTCACGACCGATTTGTTGACGCATCGAACCAGGTAGGTCGGCCATTCCTGGCTGACCGTGAACGCTACAATCCCTCCGTTGAGGGACCCGGGCATCGAGAGTGGACTTCCTCAAAAGTTCCGGCAAGATGACGGAGTGAAAGAGCAACGACGCCTCGCCATCCTGCATTATCACTTGCGGCCGGGCGGCGTGACGACCGTGATCCGCAACGCCCAGCGAGCGTTGGCAGGCGATTTTGCAGTCCGACTGCTGACGGACCTCGGTTACAACGAACGGCCCGCGCGCAGCCGGGCGGCCTTTCTCCACGAGTCGCGGCGGATCGCCGAGAAACTGCAACGCTCGCTTGGCGACACGACGATCCTCCACACGCACAACCTGAATCTCGGCAAACACCCGCGCCTGACGCTCGCCGTGAAGATGCTGGCCGGGCGAGGACGCATTCAGGTCATCAACCAGGTCCACGACTTCGCCGAGGAAAATCGTCCGACGCAATTGCACGCGTTGCGCCATTGCACGGGCCGCCTCGACGAACGGTTCTGGCGGGAGATTTGTTCCTACGACCTTCCCAACGTGCTCTGGACCACGCTCACGACGCACGACGCCGGGAAGCTTGCGGAGCGCGGCGTTCCATCGAACAAAATCCACGTCCTCCCGAACCCGGTCGATGACGAGTTCCTGACGGGGCCGAAGCCTTCGCGCGGCGAGTTGGACACGGCGCGGAAACGCATCGCCGCATTTGCGCGCGAGCATGGCTACCGGTTCGACGCGCGTCGGAAAATCCTCCTTTCGCCGATGAAGGTCATGGTGCGGAAGAACAACGCCGAGGCGGTGGAGTTGGTGCGACGACTCAATGCAACGCGCGGAGGCGGCGAGTTCCAACTCGTGATCAGCCTCGATGCCTCCTCGCCCGCCGATCGCAGATACAGCGAGGCGTTGAAGCGGCGCATTCGGCGCGAACAGTTGCCGGTCGTGATCGGGGCGGGGAGCGTGGTCGATCTGTTCACGCAGTTTCACCTCGCCCATGCGGTCTTGACGACCTCGAAGGTCGAAGGGTTTGGCTACGCATTCGTCGAAGGCTGGCTCTGCGGCAAACTCGTGTTCGGTCGCGACATTCCGACGGTGACGCAGGATTTCGTGGCCGAAGGGATGGACTTCGACCACTTATATGGGGAGTTCAACGACGGCGTCATCGAACCCATCGCGAGGCTGCTGAAGCGACGACCGGCACGACTGATCGCTCGCAATCGGCGGATCGTCCTGGAGAAGTATTCGCTGAGGGCCTACGCGAGAAGGTTCGCGAAGTTGCTGCGGCATCTTTGAACGAGGTCCGGACGGGCGACACGATGAACGGAAACCCCAGCTCTGCTGGGGGACCCCATGGTTCCGAGTATCGTTCCACGGGGGCCACAGAAGTGAACCGAACTACCCCTCACCCCGCCCTCCCGCGGGGTTTTCTACGCGAACTCCTCGTCCGGCGTCGGCTCGGCCGTCATCAAGAGCACGCGCAAGCGCCGGCGCAGCACCGTCATGGAGAAATGCTGCTTCGCGATGGCGTAGTTGCGGTCTGCCATGCGCTTGCGCTCCTCCTCGTTGCGCAAGACGCTGCGCACGCGTTCGACCACGGCGTCGGTCACGTAGCCATCCATCGCGATCGTCTCGAAGCCAAGCGGTTCGATGTCCGCCATATAGACCGAGTAGCGGTTCACGACCAATGGTTTGCGGAAATAGACCGCTTCGAGGAAGGCGTTGCCGAACCCCTCGTACAGACTCGGGTAGGTGATCAGGTCGGCATGCGGATAGATGTCCCACAGGGTGTAGATTTTCTGTCCTTGTTCGTCGAACTTGCGCGTTTCCCGGAGGCGATTGGCGACGAAACGCATGTCCACGCCTTCCGCATGGGCCAGGTCGCGCAACCATTTGTAGTAATCGAGACCCTCGTCCCCCGCGCTGTGGGAGACGACGAGCTTGGCGCGCGGCTCGTTGAGTCGCCGCACCAACTCGATGGCGTGCTCGACTCCTTTTCGCGACACCAGCCGCGTGGGTTGGAGGATGAGGAGGTCGTCGGATTTGAGTCCGAGTTGTTCGCGCAGATCGCGCGCGTACTCGTCCACCGGCGGCGGTTCGGTTTCGAAATCGAGCACGTTCGGGATCAACGACGAGGGCACGCCTTTGCGCTGGGCCAACTCGCGGCGGGCGGGCGTGTTGATGACGACGTGCTTGATGCTGGCGAGGTTCGGCGGGAACGCGGCGTCGAGGATGTCCTGGACGCCGTTGATGGCGAATCGCTGCCGTTCCCAATAGAAGTCGTGGTGGTGCGCGATGGTGTGGATGCCGGTCTCGGCGATGAACTCGGTGAGCGCGACGCCGAGCGGGATGTGCATGGGGATGGTGAGCGCGTTCTGAGGAACGATCAGATCGAGCTTGTGCTGGCTGACAAATTCCCGGATCGACGCCTTGAGCAACCGGGCGAGTCGATGGATCTCGTCGGTGGTGTTGGCGGAACGGGTGCGCACACCGAAGCACTGTTGTTGCAGCGCGACCACCGAGGGGTGCGAGAAGTGCGCCTCGGGGATGAGGAAGCCCGGTTTGAGGTCGGCGTCCAATTCGCCCGCGCAAAAATGGACGGTGTGCCCGAGTTGCCGGCAGATGTGCGCCCATTTGATCGTTTCGAGCGTGACGCCGTCGGTGCCGGCCAGGCGCGTGGAAATGAAGCCGATGTTCACGGCGTGGACTCTAGCCGATGCCGGCGCGGTTTCGCAAGGCGAGCATTTAGCCATTCCGCCGCGTCGCGTTTCTTGGTAGAAGGTGCGCCCATGAGTGCGACTTCATTTCGAGACCTGGCCAACGCGCATCTGTTCGACATCCAACCGTACGAACCCGGGCGTCCCATCGAGGATGTCGCGCGCGAGTTCGGCATGCCGTTCGAGTCGATCATCAAGCTCGCCTCGAACGAGAACGCGCTCGGGCCGTCGCCCAAGGCGTTGGCGGCGATGCGCAAGGCGCTCGACAACGCCCATCTGTATCCGGACGGCGGCGGCTTTTACCTCCGGCAAGGGCTGGCGAACCATCTCGGCGTCGCGATGGACAACCTCATCCTCGGCAACGGTTCCAATGAGATCGTCGAGTTTCTTGCCCACGCATTCCTCCGCCCCGGCGACAACCTCGTCTGCGGCGACCGGGCGTTTGTCGTGTACGAGTTGATCGGCAGGCAGTTCGACAATGAGGTGATCGCGGTGCCGTTTCGGGACCACGCGCACGACCTCGAGGCCATGCTCCGCGCGATCACGCCCCGCACGAAGCTGGTGTTCGTTGCCAACCCGAACAACCCGACCGGCACGCGGGTGACGAACGAAGAGCTTGCCCGGTTCATGGAGCGCGCGCCCGATCACGTCATCATCGTGCTCGACGAAGCGTACATCGAGTTCCTCGACGATCCTCCCAACAGCCTGGCCTATCTTCGCCCGGGCCGGCCGAAGACGGTGTTGATGCGGACGTTTTCGAAAATCGTCGGCCTGGCCGGCCTGCGTATCGGCTACGGGATCGCGCCGAAGGAATGCATCGAGATCATGCAGAAAGCGCGGCAGCCGTTCAACGTCAACGCCATCGCCCAGGCCGGCGCCCTTGCGTCGCTCGACGACCACGAGCACATCGCGCGGACGCGGCGGATGACGGCGGAAGGACGGACGGTGCTGGAAGCGGAGTTCGGGCGGATGGGGCTCGAGTACGTCCCCAGCAGCGCCAACTTTGTGCTGGTAAAGGTCGGCGACGGCGCGAAGGTGACGCATGCGTTGCAGCGACGCGGGGTGATCGTTCGTCCCATGGGTGGATACAAGATGCCGGAGTGGGTCCGCGTCACCGTGGGCACGCGCGAGCAAAACGAACGGTTCCTCGATGCGCTGAAGCGAGAACTCGGACGCAGTTCGTAGCCACTGCCGCGCGATGAATCGCGCTACTACGAACCCTTACGGTCGGCGCGCGTTCAGTTTTGTCCGCCTGCCGCACAATTTTGTACGCGACCGAGCCATTGAACTTACGGCGCGCGAAAATCCCCTGAGAAGATCGTTAACGCTCGTAGCCCCGTTTCCTCCCCGGCACGCTGGCATCGCCGCTGCTAAATCCCGCGCGTACCGAAACCGAATCCAAAAGAAAGGAACTAACGTTTATGTTGACAGTGGAAACCAACAGCAGCAACGGGCAGCAACTCCGCAGACGTTTCGCGCTGATGGCCGGCAGGAAACACAGCAATCATATTTATTCCCATGCGCATCCTGGCCGGCACAGCAGCAAGTCGCTGACTCCGCCCACCGTAAGCGCGACGGAGGAAAACATCCGAGCGCACCTGGCCGCCGAGTTGCGCAATGAAACGACGGCGTTCGTATCCGAGTTCACGCACGAGGTCGAGACGCTTCGCGCGGAATTGGCGCGGGGCGGTGTCCGAGCGGACTGTTCGCTGGAGCGGATCCAGGCATTGGTGGCGACCCTGACCGAGCGGATGCAAAGCATCGTCCGCGAGGAGACGGCGCCGCCCATTTCCGAGATCGGGTTGGAACGGGCCCTCGAGGGGTACTGCCAACACCTGTGTGACCGCAAGGGGCTCGAACTTTCCTACGAGAGCCACATTCAGGAATCGGCCGTCGATCCCGGCGTGAAGCTGATCGTTTTCCGAGTCGCTCAAGATACGCTCGATCATATTGCCGAGCACCGCCATGCCGGCTTCGTTGCCGTGCGGTTGATCCAGGAGGACGGCGATCTCTACCTCCGCATCGAGGACATGAACGAACCCGTGTGCGCGAACGGTTCCTCATCCGAGGCGACGGAGACAGCCTTCCTGCAGCGGCTCGAGGAGCGACTGACCGATTGCGACGGACAATTGCAAGCGAGCAGCGGCAATGGGTTCCACGTGCTCGCGTTTCAGATTCCGCTAGCTGCGGCTCGGAGTGCCCGCGCGGCGTGAGATCATGCAGGTGATGGTTGATGGTTCGTGAGCGGCACGCGCTATGTTTCCCCTGGCCCCACGGGCGATCAACCATCGTGATTTCCTCTAACCCAACTTCGCGGATTCGACCCTAGATGAAAATTTCTTCATCACGCAAGTGGTTGATTCGCAGGCCTCGCTTGTTCTGAAAGTGCCGGAAATCGCTGTGGTGAAGACCTACTCTATTCC
>Ga0187892_10003052_pt1 | contig 31541 bp, 30 predicted proteins | sample MA1701073metaG_FD_139345 | JGI IMG/M metagenome (GOLD analysis project Ga0187892, IMG submission 139345) | Bio-ooze microbial communities from a basaltic lava cave in the Kipuka Kanohina Cave System on the Island of Hawaii, USA - MA170107-3 metaG ...
CCGGTAATCAAACCGTGGTAGAGTAGCAATCGTCGCCAACTTGAGTTGAACTATCCGTTTGAACCGACAATCCCAAAGTCCACCGTCTGGAGGTGCAGTATGAACGAAGCATCGGGATGCCCAAGGGGCGCTGCTCCCGACTGCCCGGTTTCGGAATCCACACCCGTCGCACTGCTTGGGGGCGGTAGGAACCGTCTCTCAGACTGGCGGCGAGGTGTCCCAAATTCTCATCCAGGCGCTGTTCGTACATTTCAATCGTTTGATGATCCACGCCCGCCGCGCCCGCGTTGGCCTTCACTTGCGCGAAAGCTGCGTGCAGGTTCGGCAGAGCGTAGCCCTTGTCACTCAAACTGAACCATTTGCCTCCTTTGACCCCTCCTTCGAGGGCGGTCAACATCCGTGGCGTCCAGACTGTCGGTTTGACCCACGCCCATCTCGCCCAATCCGGCTCGCTGGCGGCGTGCGCCTCTCCAATTTGTTTAGCCCCTTCAGGCACTGTCATTGGTTTGTTTTCCATTGGTCTGTCCGTCACGTTTCCACCTTCCTGTGTTCCCTTCGCTCCACTCCCGTTACGGAGTTTCATCGCTACTATGGACACTGCGGACTCCTGTGCGGCTGGCTCTTCGCGGGCGAGGCCGATGAACACCAGCTCGTTACCCGCACAGGTCTCCCTGATTCACGCGCTTGGCCTTCCGGATCATTCCGTCTCCACACACCTGATAGACCCCGGTCGTCGCTTTCACACGCTACCCCTCAGCGCGACCGCTTTCCGGCTGCTGCCGGTCGAGGCTTCGCCATTGATTGGCAGGCTCGCCGATCTACCCGGCCGTATCGAGTTCGTCATCCTACGGACTGATCGTTCGCCTCCTGCTGCTCCCCACCCCGCCTCACGGCGACGCAGTTGCAGTCGGCTACAGGCCGGAGAGCGTATGCCTGAAGAGGACTTACACCTCTCTGACCAAACGCGCTTTCAGGCGCACCAACCGTCGCTACGCGACTGCCGAATCCATTCTCACCACTCCCGTGCGTTAAAACGCACGGCTAAGCTCAAAAGCCGCTACGCGGCAGGGGAACGCCAGCCCTGCTGCATTCAAAAACTTGGGTGATGACAAGCTTGAACCATCCACCAACTGCCGTTGGCAGGATTGCAACCGACTTTTGAAAACTGCGCTCGCCTTGAGGTGAGCGCTCGACAAATGTGATCGAGCAGTGGGGAAAAGGCTGGCGCGGCGCATAGAGGAAATGATAAAACTGCGCGCATCGAACCGTTCACAATCAACGAGCTTGCGGCCAGCCATCGTTGATTGCGCGACAACAACTCTTTCAACCGGAGGAAGTCATGAAAATCTATGGACTCGTTCTCGCTTTGTCGCTTGCGGCCATCACCGCGCCGGCGCAAACGCCTTCGGCGGGCGTGACGGGGCGCTTGACTGACGCTACGGGCGCAGTCGTGCCGGGCGCGACGATCCGCGTCGTCAACGTTGACACCAGCATCAGTCAGCAAACCGTCTCGAACGACGCGGGCGAGTTTACGCTGCCTTACCTGAATCCGGGCGCCTACACGCTCGAAGCCCAGGCCAAAGGATTCCGCACTTACCAACGCAGCAACTTCTCGCTGGCGGTGAGTCAGGTCTTGCGCATTGACATCCGGTTGGAAGTGGGCGCGACCACCGAAACCGTCAGCATCACCGACACGCCTTCGGCGCTGAACACCGAAACCGGCGCGCGCGGCGAAGTGACGACCAGCGCCGAAATCGCCGAACTGCCGCTGGACGGACGCAATTTCAGCGACCTGGCGCTGCTGACCGGCGGCGTGATTCCCAGAGGCGACGGCGGCGACGGCTCTTTTGCCGTGAATGGCGGACGCGCCGACAACACAGGCTTTTTGCTGGACGGAATGAACAACACGCAGCGGCGCAACACCGGCGTAGTCATCAATCCGCCGATTGAAAGCATTCAGGAATTCAAGCTGCTGACTTCCGGCTTTTCCGCCGAATATGGCCGTTACGCGGGCGGCATGCTGACCGCCGTGACCAAGAGCGGAACCAATCGCTTTCACGGTTCGCTGTACGAGTTCATGCGGAACGATGTCTTCGACGCCAAAGGTTATTTCGATCCCGAACTGTTGAAGCTGCGGCGCCATCAGTTCGGAGCGACGGTTTCCGGTCCAGTCTGGCTGCCGAAACTTTACGACGGGCGCAATCGGACGTTCTTTCTTTTCTCCTGGGATTCGTTGCGCCAGATTGACGGAGCAGCCGAGCGCGCGCTCGTGCCCACGCCGGAAATGCTGCGCGGCGATTTTTCCAAAGCGACCGATGCGAATGGCCGGCCGCTCGTGATTATGGATACGGTCAACCGGGTTCCGTTTGCGAACAATCAAATTCCGGCCAACCGCTTCGATCCCGTCGCGGTGAAATTGCTGAAGTATTTCCCCGCGCCCAACCTGGGCAGCGGCCCGTTCAATTTCATCACGCAGGGGAACGCGACCAATAACTTCAACAGCTTCGGCGTCAAGCTCGATCATACGATGCGGGAGAAAAACCGGCTGACCGCCGGCGCCTTCTGGCGCACGCGCAACACGTTCAACCCGGTCGTTTCCAGCCGCTCGCCGCTGCCCTATTTCGGCTCGGCGAATACGCCGAACGAATTGCTCACGTACATTCGTTACCTGCACACCTTCACGCCCACGATGTACCTGGAAGCGAGCGCCAATTATTCGCGCCGCGACAACCGCGAAGTTTGGCCGTACAGCGGCGACAGCAGCGATTGGGCGGCGGAAACCGGCTTCAACGGTGGCACGAACAATCCGGTCGCGGCGGGGCCGCCTTACCTCATCCTGACAGGCTATATGCCGATTGGCCCGGCCAATGACATTCCGAAAATCTGGGCCTTCAACAACTATCAATACACGGGCACGCTGACGTGGATTCGCGGCGCGCATTCGTTCAAATTCGGCGGCGACTTTTTGCGCATGCAGTATTTCTCGCGCAGCTACGGCGACACGCGCGGGCGCGTAAATTTCCTCGGACGCTTCACCGGCCATCCCGTCGCTGATTTTATGCTCGGCTGGATAGACAGCAGCCGCCGCCAACTCGACGCCACAGGCCCTTACCATCTGGTGTCGAATTACGCAGGCTTTGTGCAGGACGATTGGAAGGTCAGCCGCAACCTGACGCTCAATCTGGGCGTGCGTTACGACCTGATGAAACAGCCGAAAGAGAAATACAACGCGCTGGCGGAGTTCATCCCTTCGCTGGGCAAAATAGTCGTCGCCGGAACAGGCCAGTATTCAGAAGCCGATTTCAACGCGCGGATCGCCGCCGCCAACTTGACGCAGTACGTCGTCAAAGCCGCCGATGTCGGATTGCCGGAAACCATCGTGCGGACCGACAAGAACAACTTCGCGCCGCGTTTCGGTTTTGCGTGGCGCATGTTCGGCGACAACAAAACCGTGCTGCGCGGCGGCTATGGAATTTTTTACGGATCGAGTTCGCTCTATCGGATGGACGAATACGCCGACACTTATCCGTTCGGCGTGACCGAAACGTTCAGCCGCGTGACCGCCGACCCGCGCCGCCTGACGCTGTCGAATCCGTTTCCGACCGACCGTCGCGGATTTGCCGGCGTGACCGGCAGCTTCGGGCAGGAAAGCGATTCGCCCGCTACGCAGTATCTGCAATCGTGGAATCTGGCGCTCGAACGCGAATTCGGACGCGGCAATGTCGTCGAAATCGCTTACGCCGGATCGAAGGGAACGCATTTGCAGCGGCGTTACGATTTGAATCAAGCAGGCCGCACGCAAGCCACCAGCACGATCCGGCCTTATCCGGCGTTCGGCTCGATTCAGATCATCAACGACGGGTCGAATTCGATTTACAACTCCGGTCAGGTGACAGTGCGGCGGCGATTGTCGAAACAGCTTTTCTTGCGCGGTTCTTACACTTTTGCGAAATCCATTGACGAGTCGTCGAACACGGGCGGCACGATTGCATTCAACTTCTCGTCGGCGCAGGACTCGCGCAACCTGAAGCTGGAACGCGGACGATCCGATTTCGACATCGGACACACGTTTGCGGGCAGCTTCATCTGGTCGCCGAATTTTACGAAGAACTGGCTGGCGCGCGACTGGCAGTTGGCGGGAACCAGCACAATTTACAGCGGCCAACCCTTCACTCCGCGCGTCGCCACCGTGAATTTCGCCAACGGCGAAGCCACTCGCCCCGACCGCATCGCCAAAGGCACGGTCGAGAATCCGACGGTAGATCGCTGGTTTGATCGCAGCGCGTTTGTCGTTGTGCCTACCGGTTCTTATCGCTTCGGCAATTCCGGGCGAAACATTCTGGACGGGCCTGGCGCAATCATCATCAACACCTCGCTGTCGCGCCGCTTCCGCTTTGGCGAAAAGCGTTCGTTCCAATACCGGCTGGAAGCGTTCAATCTGCCGAACCATCCGAACTTCAATCTGCCGGAAAACAACGTTGACATTGCTACCGCAGGCACGATCCGGCGGGCAAAAAACAGCCGCAATCTGCAGATGAGCCTTCGCTTGGAATTTTAGGATCGGGGCGAGCGTATCTGGGCGGCGAGGGAGAGAGATGCTCCGACGCAATTTTCTGAAACAGGCAGCGGCGGGCGCATTGACGCTGCGTGCGCGCGGGTCAACAGCGGCCGATCTACCAGAACGCGCCGCTCAGATCATCCGCGAATACGATCAACAAGGCATTCACCGCACCGGGACGAAAGTTGATGAACAATCGGCGCGCTGGCTTGCAAGACAAGCGCGGCAATCCGGCGCCACGCCGTCGCTCGAACCGTTCACGCTCAATCGCGTTGATCCGCGCGCGTGTTATCTGCAAATCGGCGAGCGGCGCGTCGAGGGGTTGCCGGTCTTCGACGGCGCCTTCACCGACGCCGGCGGAGTGCGCGGTCGGATTGGCCCGCTCGATAGCGAGGCAGAGATCGGACTGGCCGAAGCTACGCCGAATGCGGAGTATGTTCCGGCTTATGCGAAGATGCGTCGTGAAACCCGCCATCGCGCCATCGTCGTCGTCACGCTCGGCGCGCGTCCCGGACTTTCCCCAATCAACGCCTCTTATTTCAACGAACCTTATGGGCCGCCGATTTTGCAGGTCTCCAGCGCAGAGCTTGAGTGGTTGAAGGCGCAGGCGGAAAAGAGAGCCGCCGCAACTTTCGTCGCGCAGGTTGCGCGAGCGCGGGCGCGAGCCTTCAACGTCACGGCAAAGGTCAAAGGCGCCGACGCCAGTTTGGCTCCGCTGGTCGTGATGACTCCGCGCAGCGGCTGGGGCCAATGCGCGAGCGAGCGCGGCGGCGGGTTGGTCTGTTGGTTGGAGATGATGCGCGCGCTGGCCGCAGCCAAGCCCACGCGCGATTGCCTGTTCGTCGCTTCCAGCGGACACGAACTGGGACATCTCGGCCTGGATCATTTCCTCGAGCAGCGGCGCGCGCTCGTGAAAGGCGCTCACGTCTGGATTCACCTGGGCGCGAATATCGGCGCGGCGATTGAACCGGGAATGCGGTTGCAAACTTCCTCTGAAGAATTCGATCAACTGATGGTCGCTGCGATGAAGGCTGAGTCCGCCAAAATTGACGAGGTCATGCCGCGCGGTTTCGTTCCCTTGGGCGAAGCGCGCAACATCCAGCGCGGCGGAGGCCGTTACATTTCCCTGGTCGGACGCAACGGGCTGTTCCATCACCCGGCTGATCGTTGGCCGGAAGCAGCCGACGTGAACGCCGTCGCCGCTTACGCCAGAGCGTTGGTCAAACTGGCGCTGGCGCTGGCGTCAGAAACAAAGCCGGTGTGAATCTTCACGACACAAGGCCACAGTCCCAACTTGTTTCCAAGACCAAAGTGCATTAGGCTGCACTTCTACAGCTTATTCCGCTGGCGAGAGCCTAAATCAAACGTTCAACGAGCATCTGAATGCACCTTGAAGAGATTATTTCCATACTCAAAGAGCGCCGGCTGGCGCTGTCGGTCACGCAGGAACATTTGGCTGAGTTGTCTGGAGTCGGTTTGCGCACGATCAAAGAGATCGAAAGCGGCAAGGGCAATCCGACTTTCGACACCTTGAGCAAGTTGGCCGATGTGCTGGGAATGGAGATCAGACTGGAAGTCAAAAAGACCGTAAACTGAACCGATGAGAAAAGCCGCTGTCTATCGCAATGGAGAATTCGCCGGAACGCTGACGGAAGAAAGCCGTTCGAGCTACGTGTTTCGCTACGAGGACGGCTGGTTCCGCGATGCGACCAAGCCTGCCGTGAGTTTGACGCTGCCAAAAACGCAGCAGGAATATCGCGCTGCGTTTCTGTTTCCGTTCTTCAGCAATCTGCTGAGCGAAGGCGCGAACCGCCAACTGCAAAGCCGGCAACTGAAAATTGATGAAGAAGACAGTTTCGGGTTGCTGCTGGCGACCGCGCAAGACGACACGGCGGGCGCGATAACCGTCAAACCGCTGACCGAAGAATGAGCCTGCCTGCAATCCATGTTTGTCCCGGGACGTTGGCGGAAGGTTTTTCGTCGTATAGTCCGGCGTGTCTCAGGAGCTTATTCAGCGGGAAGAAAGTCAGCCACATCCTGCCGTTCGCCTCGGCGCAAACGAGCGAAGAGTCGGCTGCCTTATTCATCGAAAACCGCCGGCGCATCTCGATTTCCGGGGTGCAGGAAAAGCTGAGCCTGCGGCTGGAAAAAAACCGGCTGCGGTTGACCGGGCCTGGCGAACACGGTCTTTATCTGCTGAAACCGGTTCCGCGCGATGTCAAACATGCGGCCCAGGTTCCCCCCAATGAACACCTGACGATGCAGATTGCCCGGCAGGTTTATGGCCTCAACACTGCCGAGAACGCAATGATCTTTTTCGCGGATGGCGCGCCCGCCTACATCACTAAACGCTTCGACGTGAAGCCGGACGGCGGCAAACGCAGCGTCGAGGATTTCGCCTCGCTGGCGGGCAAGAGCCGGGAACTGGGCGGCGAGAATTTCAAATACGAATCCAGTTACGAAGAGGTTGGTCTGCTACTGCAACGATATGTTCCCGCGTGGAAGGTCGAAATCGAAAAGTATTTCTCGCTGGTGGTGTTCAACTTTCTCTTCTCGAACGGCGACGCGCACCTGAAAAACTTCTCGCTGATCGAGACCCCAAATGGCGACTACATCCTCGCGCCCGCTTACGATCTGCTCAATACGCGCCTGCACGTCAACGATGATCACTTTGCGCTGGATCGGGGGCTGTTCGCGGATTCAACCAAATACCGAAACCGATTCCATCCGGCCAACGCGGATTTCGTTGAATTTGGCGCCCGAATCGGCGTGAGCGAGCGCAGGATCGAAAAACTGCTCACGCCGTTTCTGGAGAAACAACCGCTGGTCGAAAGCCTGGCGCGCCGATCCTTTCTGGATGAGCGAAGCAAGCGAGGCTATTTATTGGCGTATAACACGAGAAGGAATTATCTGATCGGTTAATCTTCCACGCCCGGCACACCGGACTGCCTGCCAAATTGTTCAGGCAGTCCGGGTCCCGGCGCTTAAATGGCAATCGTCGAGATGACGGTTACGGCTTGCCCGTGGCGGTCGTTGATGGATTTCGGCTCATGCCGCGATTGAGAAGTATCTTCACTTCCACACGCCGATTTTGCGCGCGTCCCGCCGCTGTGCTGTTGTCCGCGACTGACGCCGTTTCACCATAACCCATGGGCGAGACGAAACGGCGGACGGGAATTTTATGATTCACCGCCAGGTACTGGATCACTGCTTCGGCGCGCTGCCGGCTCAGTTGGAAATTCTTCGCTTCATTGCCGGTTGAATCCGCATACCCTCCGACCTCGATCAAATACGACTTGGCGCTGAGGGCTTTTTGCGCCAGGGCGTCGAGTTTTTGCCTGGCCTCGGGTGAAATCACTGCGCTGTTGACCCGGAAATTTACGGTGACCGTTTCCTGCACGTCGTAATCGTCCAGCGCCGAAATGCGTTCATTCGCCACGCGCACCTCGTTTCGGGCCTCGGCGGCGATGGTCTGTAACTCATCCATCTGCCCGGATAAACGCTCCTGGTTCTCCTCAACCGGAGTGACGCGCGTATCAGTCGTGATCGCGGCTCGCCTGTCCGACTCATTGAACCTGACCTTCTCCGCCACGAGCTGACCCTGCGAATTACCGCGTCCTTCCACTTCCACAATCAGCCCGCGCAAAATATCAGCCTCGGCGTATTTCTTGCCAAAACGCATGAAGCCTCCACTGGACTTGACGCTCGTACTGTTAGTTAAAAGGACTTGATAATCCGTCCGACTCCGGTCGCGGATGGTGAACGTATCAGCGTCGCGGTTGATGACGACGCCTTTGAACTTCAGCTTCGCGCCGTTCGGAACGGATTGCGTGTTGGCAACCCGGTTTTTGTTGGTTTGCGCGCTTGAGCCTTGTCCAAAAGCGCGCGGCGTTGCCGCCAATAGTAGGGCCAAACCGCAAACCAGGGTAAATAGCCGCCATTTCCTGCTCTCAACAGTGTTCATACTTGCTCCTCCTGTTTCGATAGCGAATGCATAGAGCATTCTGAAAGTCTGCTCATGTCTTGGGGGAAATTTGAGGGTGACTGGGGGAAGAGAAAAAAATCGTAAACAAAACCCGCTCAAAAAGCAACGAGCCGCGCCGGACGTGCGCGCCTATCGGCCTTTGAAGTCGCATGGTACCATTCTCGAACCTGCGCTGTTTTCTTTGCGAGCCAACTCTGAAGCTGAAAAGGAGAAATAAAAATGCCGCGCCTGCTATTCGTTTGTGCAGTGATCTTCTCAATCGCCGCCGCTCTTTCCCAGGAGAAGCGCGCGACCTTCAAAGAACAAATCGTTGACCCCAGCGTCGGAGTCGGCTATGCGGTTACGGTGGCCGACATCAATAATGATCGAAAGACCGACATCGTCGTCGTGACCGAAAACCCAGATCAGGTCGTGTGGTACGAAAACCCTTCCTGGACAAAGCGAATCATCGTGGAAGGTCTTCCGAAGCTACCGGTCTGCGTTCAACCTCTCGATGTTGATGGCGATGGCAAAGTCGAGCTGATCCTGGGCGCCGATTGGCAGCCTTCAAATACGGCGACGGGCGGCACGGTCTGGTTGCTCCAGCGCCCAAGCGATTTGAGCCAGCCCTGGACTCCGATCAAGATCAACGAAGAGCCGACGATGCACCGCATGCGCGTCATTGACGCCGACGGCAAAGGCCGAAAAGAACTCGTCTGTTCGCCGCTTCACGGGCGCGGAAACAAAGGGCCGGAGTGGTGGAATGGAAATGGCGCTTCGCTTTACATCCTCCGCCGCCCCGCCAACCCGTTCAAGGAACCGTGGAAGCGCGAGGTCATCAGCGATGAATTGCACATCACCCACAATGTCTGGCCGCTCGATTGGGATGGAGATGGCAAGGAGGAAATTTTGGCCGCAGCCTACGAAGGGATTTTTCTCTTCAAGAAGACCGCCGACGGAAAGTGGAGCAAGCAACTAATCGGCGCCGGCGATCCGGAGAAACGCGGCGCAGGCGAAGTGAAAGTCGGGCGGCTGCCGGGCGGAAAACGTTACATCGCTACTATCGAACCCTGGCATGGCCATCAAGCGGTCGTTTACACCCCGCCGGATCAGGCAGGCCAACTCTGGAAGCGACAGGTACTCATTGAAAACCACAAAGGCGGCCACGCCGTCTGGACGGCCAATTTAACCGGCGCCAGGGCAGATTCACTGGTGGTCGGTTTTCGCGGCGTGCCCGAAGGCAAGGTCGAGGACGCGATGGTTTACCTCCTCCATCCGCTCGACAGCGCGGGCGCGAAATGGGAGAAGCAGGTCCTCGATGCGAAGGGGCTGGGCAGCGAAGACGTGATCTGCGCCGACCTGAACGGAGACGGCAAGGTTGACATCATCGGCGTTGGCCGCAGCACGAAGAACGTGAAGATTTACTGGAATGAAGGAAAGGAAAGGTGACGATTCGCGGCGGCTGAAACAAGAATAAAAACAATAATTGTTATTGATTCTACCCACGCTCGCGGTGTAGACTGTACGCGCTGAGGTAATGAAGTATGCCGAGAGAGAAGCGAGACGTGACAAAGCAGAGGATGACGGCGCTGCGGCAGATGCTCGACACGCGCGGGTCGAATTTCACGCGCCAGCGCGCGTCCGTCTTCGATTACCTCAGCCGGGTTGATCATCACCCGACCGCTGAAGAGGTCTTTCTGGCGGTCAAACAGGAATTGCCGAAGATCAGCCTGGCGACGGTCTACAAAAACCTTGAATCACTGGTCGTGTGCGGCGCGGCGGCGAAGCTGACTTATGGCGATTCGGCGGCGCGTTACGACATCCGCACCGATCATCATTACCACAGCCGTTGTCTGAAATGCGGGCGGATCACAGACATTAACCCGGCCGCCGAAGATCAGTTGCTCAAGCTAATCAAGGCCCCCGGCGGGTTCAAAGTCGAAGACCTCCGCGTTGAGCTGGTGGGTTACTGTAAAAACTGTAAATGAAGGAAGGAGCAAATATGAGCAAACCGAAAACGCACAAAACCAGCATTGATCTTGACGCCGAAACGCGCGAGCAGATCGTCGCGTTGCTGAACCAACAACTGGCCGACACGTTCGACCTTTACAGCCAGACGAAACAGGCGCACTGGAACGTCAAAGGCGCGCAATTTTTCCAACTCCACGAACTGTTCGATAAACTCGCTGCCGAGTTGCTCGATCACGTGGACACGATTGCCGAGCGGGCGACGACGTTGGGTGGAACGGCGCTGGGCACGGCGCGAATGGCCGCGGCGAAGTCTCGTTTGCCGGAATACTCGGCGGATGTGTTCGGCGGCATCGAGAGTGTCGAAGCCCTGGTCAAACGTTACGCCGAACTGTCGGCGACGACCCGCGCAGCGATTGATCGCGCGGATGATTTGGGTGACGTGGACACGGCGGATTTGTTCACCGGCGTTTCGCGCGGCTTGGACAAATCGTTGTGGTTCCTCGAAGCGCATCTGCAAGCGTAAAGTCCATTCCCACCACGAAGAAACGACGAGCGCGAAGATTGTTCCTTTTCCTTCTTCGCGCTCATCGTTTCTTGTGGTGGGAATCAGGTTTGCAGACACCCTCTTAACGCTTTGTGACTGTGACTGGCGCCTTGAGGCGGAAGCTCAATTGGGATTCGCTTGGGATTACCGCCGGGTCGCCGCGCGTGGCCAGGACGACTCCGGCGCCACCCGCGCCGCCCGCGCCCGCGCCAATCGCTGCGCCTTTCTTTCCACCGGCAATGGCGCCGATAGCCGCGCCGACGCCCGCGCCGATGCCGACCTTCAGCGCGTCTTTCTTCTTAGTGCTTTTGGCCACCTTCGTGTAGGAACTGCTCGAAAGATCAACCGTGCGCCCGTCGGCCAGTTGCAGGCTGCGCAATTCGACCGTCATCGAAGCCACCCCTTTCACTCTTCCGCCCGGATCGGAGTTGACAATCACGCCTTCGACCGGCGCGCCTTGCTTGGCGACCACCCAGTCGCCGTCCACGATTGGTCGGGCCAGGCTGGCCACGAAACGTTCGCCGTCTTTATCGGTTTTGGTGGAGAGCGTGTTGGCCGTGTAGATCGAGATGGGCGTGCCCGCAGCGAGTGTGAAAACACGCGGCGGCGCAGGAGCCGGAGCGGCGACGTTGGAGCCGGCGGCGCCGGCAGCCGGAGCGCCTCCCGCCACGCCAGGCGCGCTGGCGGAGTCCGCAGCGTTTAAAGTCGCGCCAGGAGCCGGTGAAGCTGATGTCAACGCCGCGGCGTTGTCCGGTGAAGTAGCGGGTTGAGCGGACGAAGCGCCGCTGTCGGTCTTCGACGCGCAGCCGAATTGCGCCAGCGACAAGACGATCGCGGCCAATATCCAGGCGGGGTGAATCCTCATACGTTTTTTCATAGTTCCTCCTTTTGTCTCGTAAAGCGGATTGAAGTTGCGTCACAAATCTTCCGCACAGCGTCTGCGGAAGTTCAGAATCAGGGGGAGGCGACAAGACGGTTTAGCGTAAAACCGGACCGGCGTTGACGGTGTATCTTCGTCAATTCATCCCGAAAAGCGCAAGCGACATTGCGCCTCTTTGCGCGTTTGTCACGCCGGGCGATAATGATCAGCGATGAAGATTCTCACAGCCCAACAGATGCGCGAGATTGACCGGCTGACGGTCGAACGCTGCGGCATTCCGTATCCGACGTTGATGGAGACGGCGGGCGCGCGCGTTGTCGAAGCGATCATCAATTGTTTTGGCGCAGACGTGATCAAAGACGAGCAATGGGCCGTCTTCTGCGGAAAGGGAAATAACGGTGGAGACGGCGCGGTCGTAGCGAGACTCTTGTGGATGAGGGGAGCGGCGAGAATCCGCGTCTATCTGTTCGGCAAAATTGATGAAATCAGCGGTGAAGCTCGCGTCAATCTGGACGCGGTCAAACAAATTTCAACCGAAGAGGTGGCGGAAGATGTTCCGTGGAACAGAATGATCTTCCAGGAAATAACAAACGAAGGCGACGCGGAAGAGTTGTTCAAAGAGCCTGCCGGAGTTTTTGTAGACGCGCTGCTTGGCACAGGAGTGACGCGCAGTGTAGAAGGTTTGTACGCCAAGGCGGTTGAGGCGATCAACCACTGGGGCAGTTTCGGTTTCACGAAGGTTATTTCAGTTGATATTCCATCGGGGCTGTCGTCTGATTCCCCACATCCGATTGGCCCATACGTTCGCCCTGACCTCACGGTGACTTTCACCGCGCCGAAGATTGCGAACGCGACCTGCGCAGATGGGAATCTCGTAGTCGCTTCAATCGGAACTCCGTGGTGGCTGTTGAATGAAGTTGACTCACCCTTTGAAATTGTGGATGAGCCGGAAGTCAGGGGATTTCTGCAAAGCTCTCGCCGCACTGCTGATGCGCACAAAGGCTCGGTTGGTGATGTGCTCTTGATCGCCGGCTCGCGCGGCAAAACGGGCGCAGCGGCGTTGGCTTCCGAAGCTGTTTTGCGCGCGGGCGCAGGATTGGTCACCGTGGCCACAGCGCGTTCGGCTCAATCGTTGCTCGTCACTCAAACGCGGAATGAAGTGATGACCGAAGCGTTGGATGAAACGGAGAGCGGCGCGATCTCGCACGCAACTCTCGGTCAGGCATTACAGCTTGCCGAGAAGCGGACGGTCGTCGCCATCGGCCCTGGCTTGTCGTCTTCGGACGAAAGCGTTCGACGCTTCGTGCGCGAATTCGTCGAGCGGCGCAATGCGCCGATGATCATTGATGCCGACGGTTTGAATGCGCTCGCGCCGTGGCCTGAAGGTTTGAAAGGCTCGGACGAACTGCCGATCATCGTCACGCCGCATCCGGGCGAGATGGCGCGGCTCACTGGCAAAACGAACGCCGAGGTCGTCGCTGATCGAATCAACATCGCGCGTGAGTTTGCGACGAAGCACCGAGTCATCACAGTTTTGAAAGGCAGCCGCACGATCATCGCCGCGCCGGATGGCGAAGTTTACGTCAATCCGACAGGCAACGCGGGAATGGCGACTGCCGGGTCGGGCGATGTGTTGACCGGGCTGATTGCGGGATTGCTTGCGCAACGGCCCCGGCCGGCGATCGAAGCGACCGTCGCCGGAGTTTATCTGCACGGACTGGCGGGCGATTTAGCGGCAGACAAACTCGGAATGCGCCCGCTCGTCGCTTCCGACATCATCGCCAATTTGAGCGAGGCGATTCTGCGAGTTGGCGGCGAAGCTGAACGCGGACAGAAGAACACAGTCTCGACAATCTGATGCCATCAATTCCAACCGGACAGTCCATCACACGCTCAGCCGAAGAGACCTTCGAGCTGGCTTATCGAATCGGTGAAGCGATCAGCGAAGCGACGGTCTTTTTGCTCGAAGGCGATCTGGGCGTGGGCAAAACGGTGTTTGCCAAAGGCATTGGCGCAGGTTTGGATATTGATCCGGCTGAAGTCAACAGCCCAACGTTTACGCTCGTGAATGCGCACGAGGGGCGGATGCGGATGTATCATCTCGATCTTTATCGCATTGCGGATGGAACGAACGAGGTTTACGATCTTGGCCTGGAAGAGATGATCGTGGAACCGGAAGCAGTCGTCGTGATCGAGTGGCCGGAGCGTCTGGGGGCTTTTGCGATCCCGAACGCTTATCGAGTCGTGATCAACGACCGCGGCGGTGATGAGCGAAGCATCAGTATTCACCACGAGATGTGAATTGATAGTTCAGTCGCCGAAAGTGAGGATGCCTAATGAAAATCAAACAGCTTGATATCAAGGGGTTCAGATCGCTCAAGGACGTAAGCTGGCGACCGGGCGATTTGAATGTCGTGATCGGACAGAATGGGACGGGCAAGTCGAATTTGCTGCGGATGCTTGAACTGATTTCCGCTTCGGCGCAAGGCAGATTGTCAAAGTACATTCAAGATGCGGGCGGGATGGGGGCGATTGTGTGGGACGGTGTTGCACCTTCTATTTACATTAGCCTAACAACCGTTGAGCCTGAATATGGATATGCATTTGGATTGGTTCGCTTGGGTGCAACGAGCTCATATATTATTCGACCTGAGCTATTGAGTAGCTCTAGACTGCAAGGTAATGACCAGGAGCCATCGGTAATAAAATATATCGAGCGAAAAGGAGATTACCCACAGCACGAAGCAAAGGTGATGGAGATGTTGGGAACTGCTCGTCAGGAAGAATCGCAGTTAGCTGACCCCTTCTCTCCTAGCAGTTTGCTACCCGGTGTGTCACCGTTTCGCGGCCAATTGAGCAAGATAACCATCTACCACGACCTTAACGTTGGTCAGGACTCCAAGATCAGGCAAGCTCCAGTGGCCCGGTTTGAAAAACAGGTCGAGCCGGATGGACAGAATCTGGCGCAAGTGCTGCATACCCTTTATACGGGTGATCGCGAGTTTGAGCGTAACATTGATGCGGCGATGCACGCGGCTTTTGGCCCTGATTACGAGAAGCTGCTTTTCCCGCCGGACGCCGACCAGCGTGTGCAACTTCGCGTGCGTTGGCGAACTCTACAACGGGGACAATCGGCGGCTGATCTCTCAGACGGCACACTGCGCTTTCTGCTGCTGCTGACCGTCCTGGCTGCGCCTGACCCGCCAATGTTGATTGCGATTGATGAGCCGGAGACCGGATTGCACCCCGCGATGTTTCCAATCATCGCTGAATTCGCTGTAGAGGCGGCTTCGCGCACTCAAATCGTCTTTACTACTCATTCGCCGCAATTCCTCGATGCCTTCACGGAGATCAAGCCAACCACAACTGTGGCGAAGTGGGGCGATGGCGAAACCTCACTGCACGTGTTGGATGGTGAAGAGTTGGAATACTGGCTGCGAGACTACTCGCTTGGGGAGCTGTTCAAATCAAGAGATCTGGAGGCAATGGTGTGAAGTTCATCCTATTTGTCGAAGGTAATTCCGAACAGCTCGCGCTCCCGGAGTTTCTCAATAGAAAAATTCTCGACGGGTCTGATCTCTTCAGCAGGCTCGACCCGGAGATAGCAGGTCGAAAGTGCCCGCGCTTGAAGGAAATGCTTGATGAGATGCTAAAGCTGGCCAAAGAATGCGAGAACTGACTCATCAACTCTTTGATCAATCGTGCTCACACTCAACACTCCACTCGTAGAACTCCATCACCACGGCCTGCCGCGCGTCGGCCAGAAGACCGCGCACGGCCTGGCTGTCGAAATCGCCGCCATCGCCGCCAAGCCCGACGCGCGCAACGCCACGGTCGAAGACCTGCTGCATTACCTGCCGATGCGTTATGAAGACCGGTCGAATCTCACCCGCATCTCGCAACTCCAGGACGGCCAGACGGCGTCGGTCGAAGCGATGGTCCGCGTGGGCGGGATCATTCCGCTCAAGGGCGGGCGGTTGAAGATGTACGAGTTCATCGCCACGGACGGTGAAGCGCAGGTGAGGGCTTACTGGTGGAACCAGATTTATCTCAACAAAGTTTTTCAGCGGGGCTCGCGGGTGATTCTTTACGGACAGTGGAAGCTGAACAAGTACAAAGGCTACTTCGAGGCTGAAAATCCTGAGTACGAGATTTTGACTGACGAAGATGACGATCCCGAAACGGCGGCGATTCACACGGCGCGGCGCGTGCCCATTTATCGCAAGCTCGGCGATTACCGTACGCGGCAGTTGCGTTCGATCTTTCATCACCTTCTGGGCAATGTCGAGAAAGGCGTCGAGGAATCGCTGCCGGAGGAGATCGTCGCGCGGAACAGTCTGATCCCGCGCGGCGAGGCTTTGCGCAAGATTCATTTCCCCGCCGACGATTCACCGATAGACGATTACAACCTGGCGCGAAGCCCCGCGCACCGGCGGTTGATCTTCGAGGAATTCTTCTGGCTGTCAATCGCGCTCGGTTTGCGTCGCGGCGAGCGCATCAGCGAACCTAAGGGCGAGATCATTGAAATCACAGATCGTGTGCGCGAGGCCGTCCGTTCGATCCTGCCGTTCCATCCGACCGAGGCGCAGAAGCGAGCGTTGAAAGAGATCGTTGACGATATGACCAGCGACAAGCCGATGAACCGGTTGTTGCAGGGCGATGTCGGCAGTGGCAAGACTATTGTCGCCGTGCAGGCGATGGTCATTGCGATTGAGAATGGCTACCAGACCGCGTTGATGGCGCCGACAGAAATTCTGGCCGAGCAACACGCGCGCAACGTCAAACTATGGCTGGCGAAGACGCCATATCGCGTCGAACTGCTGACGGGAAGTTTGAAGGCGAAAGAGAAGCGCGAGGTTCAAGCGGCAATCGCGGCTGGTGACGTTGACCTGGTTGTCGGCACGCACGCGTTGATTCAGGAGGCGGTGCAATTCAAGAAGCTGGGCTTTGCGGTGATTGACGAGCAGCATCGCTTCGGCGTGTTGCAGCGCGCTGAGTTGCGGCGGCGCGGGATGAACCCGGATGTTCTGGTGGTGACGGCGACGCCGATCCCGCGCTCGTTGGCGATGACGGTTTATGGCGACCTTGAGGTCTCGATCATTGATGAACTGCCGCCAGGACGCACGCCGGTTTCGACGCACGTGCGCGGCGAAGACCGGCGCGAGAAGATTTACGAATTCGTCCGCGACCAGATCAAAAAAGGCCATCAGGCTTACGTCGTCTACCCGATCATCGAAGAGTCCGAAAAACTCGATCTGCGAAACGCGACGGAGATGTACGAAAATCTGCGCCAGGAAATCTTTCCCGAATTCAACGTCGGCTTGCTCCACGGAAAGATGAAGCCGGCGGAGAAAGAAGAAGTGATGCAGGCTTTCGGCGCGAACAAAATTCAAATCCTCGTCGCGACGACGGTGATTGAAGTCGGAGTGGATGTGCCAAACGCATCGGTGATGCTGATCGAGCACGCCGAGCGGTTCGGGTTGTCGCAATTGCACCAACTACGCGGGCGCGTTGGGCGCGGCGCGGCAGAAAGCTTCTGCGTTCTGTTGGCGCAATTCCAGAAGACGAAAGAGGCGCGCGAGCGGTTGAAGATCATGGAAGAGACGACGGATGGTTTTAAGATCGCCGAGAAAGACCTGGAGATTCGCGGTCCCGGCGAAGTGATGGGCACACGGCAATCGGGCATCCCCGCGTTCCGGATCGCCAACATCGTGCGCGACCAGAAGATTCTGGAAATCGCGCGGCGCGAAGCCGACTACGTGCTCAACGAGCGCAGAAATACGCGCGAGACCGACCGCTTGATCCGGCACGTGCGCAGCCAGCCGCGATACGGATTGGCGAATGTCGGCTAAAGAATTGATGAAATTTTTGGGATTGAAGCGGCGGACGAAGGCCGATTACAGCCTCCGCCCCATCCTGGCTCTGTCCGCGTCCTGTTCTTCCATCACGACCAGTACGCTATGCCAGCGTGACATCGTCGGAATCGGTTCGTAAGCCTTTTCGTGACGCAATGCAAAGGCGAGAGCGTCTTCGACGGCTTCAGTCAGGTCAGGATGAATGCCTTGTTTCAGGCAAGCGTCAAGGTGTGTAGCGAGAATATCTTCAGCCCAGGCAAGCTCTTCGTCGGTGATCTTAAATCGAGATTCGGCCTCGAGTACGGAGACCGCATGACGTTTTTTGATGTGCGTATCCAGCAGACGCTTAGCCAAAGAAGCAGCATTGGGGTGCCTCATAAACTACTACCTCGCTTGTTGCTACTGTTAATGACCAGTTGTTTTCTGTGACCGCGAAATGACATAGGCATACTACTGTCTCTGTGTATCACAGGCAAGTTAATTCTCAATCAAAGGTGTTGGCTGAAAGGTCATGCCAATTAGATTTGCGGTTTGTGCTCGCGCCAGAGTTTCGCGCCGGAAGCCGTCGCCTCAAGCCGTCTCGTAGGGCTGAGGCGAATCAGTCCGCGTTCGCATAGCGCAATGATCTCCTGCTTCGCGCTGTTTTCGTCAACGTCTGCGTCAAAGCCGAGCATGCGATCAATGATCCACCCCGCCAAACCGACTCGTTCACTGCCAATGGAAGCGACCAGATGCTCCGGGCTATAACGTCCGCTGAGTTCAGCGACGATGCCGAGCAACGTCAGCGTCGAAGGGCTGAGACCGGCGATTGGCTGAGCCGAGGCTGCTGCGTCTGATTCGGAAGAGGGGATGCGCAGATCGTAGTCCGTGAGCGGCAACGACGCCTGTAACTGCTCAATTTTGGCGCGCAATTCGTAATCGCCGCGCAATCCGCGCGCGATCTGCGACTCATAAAGCAGCAGCGTGCAGGCGGCGTCCAGCGCGGCGTATCTCAATTGCTCCGCGCTCAAAGGGCGGCGGCTCCAATCGCCGCGCTGCTCACTCTTGTCCAGTTGAAAGCCGAGATGAGTTTCGACCTGCGCCTGCAACGAGCAACGGCGGTCGCCACTGCGCCGCGCAGCAAGCATTGTGTCGTGAATCGGCGAGGTCGAGATGCTGAAATGCCGCGCCAGCTTGACTGCATCGAAGCTGGCGTTGTGAATGGCTTTGGTCTTTAGACTCAGTTCAAGCGGCTGGCGCAGCAACTCCGGATCGAATCCGGCCAGCGCGTCAATCACGGCGACGCGCGTTGCGCCATTTTCGCGGAAAGCTAATTGCACCAGCGAAACCCGCTCCGATTCCCGATCCCACCAGTTGGAGGTTTCGATATCGAGCGCGATGGCCGAGGCGGTGTTGAGGCGCTCGACAAGCGTCGTCAGCGCGGATTGGTCATTGATGATTTCGACGATGTGATCAAGCACTGCAAATCAGATCGCAACCAGTTTACTTCGCGCCAACCTTCAGTTCCTTCCGGCGACGACCGTTGCCGCCGCCGTTAGCGCGCGCATCCGCAGCCCCGGTTTTCGATTTCGCACGCTCACGTTCTCGAGCCTGTTCGCGCATCCAAGCCGGAGACCCGAATACGCCCATCATCAAACCAGGGAGACTGAAATCGGCATCCAGACTGGGCCAACGCAGCCCCGCGCCGGAAGGAGTCACTTGCACGTTGGCAAGGTCCGCAGGCGAAGCCCCGGCCAATCCTTGGGCCAGTTCCGGCGGAAATATAAATGCCGCTCCGTTGAGTAATTCCACCACAATGCGCTTGGCGCGCCTATCGTAGCGCGCCGACTTGGCGCGCGGCTCGGTTGCGTCCGCCAAGGCTGCGGCGCGCACGGCGGCGGCATATTCTTCGTCGAATGTCTTCTCAGCCATTGATCTCCTCCCACTTTTCAAGCAAGTATGATTGATTCTGAGCGACCACACGCTTGGCTTTCCGCACTGTTGGTTTCTTCATCTTCCAAGCCTGAACCACTTCCACCGGATCAAGGTTGATTTTGGCCTCGCCACCTCCCTTGAAGGCATGAACGTGAGGCGGCGGGTGGTCATTGAGGTAAATGACGACTTCGTATCCCTCTTGTCTCAATACCGTTGGCATCGCAATTATACAATGGCTGAACTGATTCCAGATCGCGTCGCGTTCAAGGTTTCGGCCCCAGGCTTGGTCCGGAGGCTCCCGCATTGACACGCAGAAAAACACGCCCCGCCGCTTCTCCCTCCGGCCCGTGAGTGAATAACTCATAGCCCGCCCCGTCATTGAAGACGCGATAGACGTACTCATTGCCCCAGGGATCTACCGAATAATCACCCTGGATGTATGGGCCACGCCAACCGGTCAGTGTGGAGGGCCGTCTGACAAGCGTGGCGAGGCCTTCTTTTGGTGTGGGGTAGCGCCCGAAATCGGCGAAGAAAATGTCGAGGGATCTGGCGTACAGGTCAAGCTCGCGCCGCGCCAACTGCTCGCGCCGTTGCCGCTGCGCCTCTGCTTGTTTGCGTTCGTGGGCGCGCCAGAACATGAAGGCCGTGATGGCCAGGATGGCGCAGCTTATCATCGCCACGATGATCGCCCGCCGATTGCGGCGCTCACGCTTGATCCGCGCTTCGTGGCGTTCCGGGACGAAGACCAACGTTTTGTCCGGGCGGTGAGTTGAAGGTATCTGGCGAGCGATCTCGGCCAGTTGCCCTTCCGGCTGGCGCGAGGAACTGGAAACCTGCGCGAGGCAAGCGACGCAAAAGCGCCGCCTCGGCAGCAGCATTGCTCCGCATTGCCCACATCGTTCCCCGGTGTTTTCTGACATACGGTTCCCATTATGAGCTTCGACGCTTCAATTCTTCACCCGATAAGTCAGCAATACGACGCCGTTTCTGTAGACTTTGCTGTCGGTGAGTTCCAAATCAATGGGGCGGCCGATGTTGGAAAGAAGTGGAACGCCGGAGCCAATCAACACGGGATTCAACTTCACGATGACTTCGTCAATCAGGTTTTCGGCAAAAAGCGTAGTGGCCAAATCGCCCGCGCCGCAGAAGAAGATGTCTCCGCCCGGCTCATTCTTCAAACTTCTGACCAAGTCGCCTGCGTTCTCCGAAACGAGTTGGACATTCTCATCCGGGCTTTCTTTCATCGTGCGCGAGAAGACGTAGCTTTTCAGATGCGGGTAAGGATTGGTTACGCCCATCTTCAGTCCGACCTCATACGTCTTGCGCCCCATCAAGACGGCGTCACACGATTTGATGAAATCGAGGTAATCAGTCCCATGCTCGCCTTCCAGAACAAAAAAGTCCCAGGAGCCGTCTTCGCGGGCGAGAAACCCGTCGAGCGTGGTGGCGACATAGTATTTGACCTTTCGCATCTGTTTTCCTTCTTTCTCGAACGGCAGCGGAAAAAGTGGTTTGTCGCGCGTAAGGCCTACCAGTAAATCTCCACCAACCGCGACTCGCCGATCTCCCAATCCTTTCTCGAAAGTTGGCGATGCTTGCCGGTCGCGTACCAGACCAGAGGGTGAGTATCAGTGACGTAAAGGGACATGGCTTACTCAGTGAGTTGAGCGGCGCTCCGCTCAAGCGACTGGCGGAACATCGTGGCGATCTCAGCCTTCGCGCTCTCCAGATCGCCGAGCAGTGTCATTGAGCCGGCGAGCTTCCAGTCCTGGAGAAAATGTTCGCGCCCGGCGAGCCCCGAAAGGCGCTCGGCGTAGGCGTCGTCGGGTTGTGATTTTCCTGCCTCCCAACGCCAGACCGTGTTCTTGGGCGCGCCCAGCAATTCCCCGAATTCGGCGAGAGTGCGCCTACCGCGCAACCGCTTGATCAATCGCGGTGTCCAGCGAATCTTCTTTTCAGGCAAAGTGATCATCTCCACGGCCATAACAGCAATCCCCCTTTTCGTTTCTGTCTACACTAGCTATCTACAGAGAGTTTATCGAGCTTGAACGGTGGGAGTCAATCTGCCAATAGACCGTTCAGCTTCTTCGTCGCCGTCGGGAACTTGCCAAGGCCGGCGTTCATCACCTCGTCAGCCAGCGTCAGATACAGATCGCCGAAGGTCCCGGTCATCCTGGAATGCAACCCTGTCGCCAATCGCCCCGCGTGTCCGGCGACGATCAGCCCCAGCCCGTGATTCTTGTGCGGATTGGCTTCGGCGTGCTCGTGCACGTAAACCAGGCAGCAATTGTCGAGCAGCGTGCCCTCGCCTTCGGGAATGGATTTCAGTTTGGCCAGCAGGTAGGCGAACTCTTCGACGTGCCAGCGGCAGATGTCGCGCAAAACCCGCTGCCCATCAGCGCCGTCAGCGCCGGGAGCTTTGCCGTCCGCGTGAGTGTAATCGTGATGGCGCGCCGCCGTGTAACCGAGCCACGGGAAGCGCGTCAGCCCCTGGCACTTGGTGAGCATGTACGAAGCGACGCGCGTTTGCCGCGTGGCGAAGGCTTGAACCAACAGGTCGCTTTGCAGCTTGGCGATCCGAGGCCAATCTTTCATGTCACCATCGAATTCGGGCGGATCAACTCGTTGGTATTCAGGCGGCAATCCAGCGATGGCTCGCTCCAGGTCACGGATGCTCGCCAGGTGTTCCTCGACGCGGGCTTGATCGTCTTTAGGCAATTGTTTTTTCAGGCGGCTGGCGTCTTCGCGGACGGCGTCCAGGATGCTGCGCTTGCGGTTGACCCAGCCTTCTTCGCGTTGGCCGAAGAGCCGGTCGAAGAGTTTGTGCGGGATCATCTCCGGCGGCAGCGCGCGTTCGTAACCGCCCCAACTCATGTTGCGTTGGATGCTTTCGCCGAAAGACTCCTGCGAGACGCCGATCTGCAACGAACGGAAACGCGGCTCGCCGCCGAGCTTCGCGGCGATGGCTTGATCAATCGAAGGGCCTGCTGTGCCGCGTCCGGTGAATGGCGTGCAACTCATCAGCGCGCTCATGGATTTGTGATGACCGTTGCCCGGGCCAGGCATCGCGGCGGCGGCGTTATCCAAGCCGCTGATGACGTGAATGTCGCGGCGGAAGGGAGCCAGCGGTTGGAGACACGGCGTCATCCGGTAGTCTGATCCTGTCTCAGCCGGAATCCAGTATCGTTCGGGAATGCCGTTGCCGTTGAACCAGAGGAGGAAACGGCTCTCGATAAGGCTCTCGTGATAAGCCGTGCCGTGCGCGTTGAACATCGAGGCGAGCGGCGGCAGGCCGATGCAGGCTTGGGCGCCGGCTAGCGTGAATCCTTTTAAAAAGATACGGCGAGATAACCTGATGCGTTTAGTGATGATGTTTGACATGGGTATGCGCCTCCGAAGAAGTATGTCCTAAGCGGCAGCGTATTCAGTGTAGGGTCTGACATCGGGTGGATGTATACCCAGGACAATCTCATGCTTTGAGACGCCTGCGCGCTCCAGATCGCGCGCAATCGCCAAATCAGTATTGTCGGCCTGCAGCCAGACTTTTCCGTTGATGATCTCCAGATAGATGATGATATCGAGCACCCGCTGCGAGCCTTCCCAGCCGACAGCGATCAGGGCATAGCGGTCGTGCTCTCGATCAAACATCGCCTTGTACTGGGTTTCATCCGTAGACGGTGTGATTTGTAACACCTCGTTAATGACTCTTTCGATGGTTTCGCGGAAATGTTTTACTCGATCCATTGAAGTATCTCCTGTTTTTTCTCATCGAAGACAATCAGTTTGACTTGCGCGCGCAACCGTAATTCTTCGCCTTCAGCGCCAGTGAAAAGACTGAGATACACCGGTTCGCGGATAGCCAGATAAAGTTCGCGCTCCGGCTCAGCCCGGCTGAGCGCGGTATCGTAGAGAAAGAACTGACCGAGCGCGCCGTATAAATCTTCCAGCGAAGATGCGCTGGTAAAACTCTTGATTTCAACCGCGATCCTGCGTGAGCCTTTTTGGGCTGCCAGGAGGCTCTCCCGTTTTGCGCCGAGATCAATGTAGATTGGTTTCCTGCGCCATTTGAGTTTCAGTGGATCGTCCGTAATCTCCCATCCGTCCTTGATCAGGGCGTTTTTTACGTGGTCGTGGTAGAGGTCTCTCGCAGGCATGGGATTGTCTCCTTCGTTTGCGAACGATCATTTCCTCAGTTTGAGAGTTCTCTCGAACGAACCAGCGAAATCATAAGCTCTTTGAATCGAAATTGCGACTTTTTGAAATCATCGAACACCTGCCGGATCAGCTTCCGGTCGGCGGCGGTTTCCATCCGCCCCGCCGTGTAGCGGAAGTACTGTTTGACCAGACACTCCTGGCATTGCGGCGAACGAGCCAGCACTGCGCCCAGTTCGCGTGGCGACGTGAACTTCGAGTCAGAAATGCCGGCCACATAACCTGCGGTATCCATTTCAAGCTCGACCGTTCTGGACCTCGCGCGCCGGTCGCCTCCTTCGTCGTCGCCGAAAAACAGCAGTTTGAATTTATCGCGTCGCGCCCCGATGGCGTCGAACTTCTCGAAGCCGAAGCCGATGGGGTCAATCAGATTGTGACAAGTCGAGCAACTCGGATTCGTCACATGCTCGCGCATCCGCTCACGGTTCGTCTGCGGTTTCGCTTCGGCGATCTCCGGCAAATTGGTGTTCACGCCTGGTGGCGGTTCGGAGACGTGCTGGCACAGGAACTGCTCGCGGATGAAGAGGCCACGCGCCGTCGGCGACGTGTCGTCGGGCTTGGAAGTCAGCGACAGGAAGAGCAACTGGCCAAGCAGACCGGCGCGGTCGGATTCCGGCGCGAATTTGACGCGGTCGAACTCTTTGGCCGGAGCGGGCACGCCGTAAATCGCCGCCAGATCGGCGTTGATGAAGCTGTAATCGGCGGCGAAGACATCCGTGAAGTTCCGGTCGTTCCAGACCAGGTCGGCGATGAATGTCTTGGTCTCTTCCGTCATGGCGACGGCGCTCTCACGATTGAAATTGGGATAGCGGCGGCGATCCTTGCTGGCGGTCAGCAGGCGATCAAAGCGCATCCACTGCGAGACAAATTCATCCAGCGACTGTCGAGCGCGTGGGTCGTCGAGCATTCGTCGCGCCGCAGCCTCGACTCCCTCTGGCGTGGAGAGCGCGCCACGCTCAGCGCTCTCAAACAGCGCCGCGTCGGGCAGGCTGTCCCAAAGCGCGTATGAGAGCCGGCTGGCCGTGACGTAAGGCTTCCACTTCGGATTTGAAGTCTCATCGAGCCGGAACAGGAAGTGCGGCGATTGAAGCATCGCCTCGACCACGATCTGGGCGCCTTTGAAGAAATCGGTCTCGCGCCGAAAAAGCTCCTCGTAGCGTCTCTGCTCGTCGGGATCGAGCGGTCGGCGGAAAGCCTTCAGCCCGAATTCGCGGATGAATCGCGCGCGGCATGCGGCTGACGGTTTGCACGGAATCAAGCCGCGACGGTCGCCTCCCTGAAAAGCGTTGCGCGCCAGCTTCTCCGCCGCCGCGCTGTAAGCTTCGACGAGCAGTGGCGAGAGGTTCTGCGACTGGTACTGGTTCTTGAAACCGTTGACGAAATCTTCCAGCGGGAACTGGTTCGCAGGCGCGCTCTGGTCGCCCAGCAGATCGCGGATCGTGTGGTTGTACTGGCTGTGAGTCAGCCGTCGCAGCGCGACTGTTGGCCGCGCGTGACCGGAGCCTTCGGTCTTCTCTTCACGGTATTTCAGCGCGCGGGCGAGTTCGTCGCCCGACAGCTTGGTCAGGCGCTGAACCCAGGCTTTCAAAATTCCTTCGTCTTCACTTCCCTGCTTGATCCGCTCGCCGCCTGCGTGCGGGATGCGATTGGTGGGTTTCTTGAGCAGCAACGACTCTTCGGGCCGGTTGCGATCCACCAGTCCGACCAGCGAGTCGCCGAACGCTTCGACCCGCTCCGGACTCGCATCCGGTTCTGGAAATTGCAACCGCGTAGCCGAAGCCACGCCGTCCGGGTTGTGGCAGGAACGGCAGGCAGCTTTCTCCAACACCGGATAAAGCGTCTTCGAGAATGACACCTCCTGCGACGGAACGCGGCCTTCCTGCGCCCAGAAGACGAAGAAGGCGAGGGTCAGAAAAATTCTGACTTGGCGGCCTCCGTTCATTCTCATCTCACGCTGAAATCCATCCATTGCTCCGCGCGGGCGAATTTCTTCTTGGCCAGACCGTCCGTGACGATCAGGCGCAGTTGATAATCGCCCGCGGGAAAATCGTTCAGCCGCAAACGGCCAACATAATCGAATCGTTTCGGATTTGCGCCGGGCGACAGTTCCAGCGCGCGCGCGGGAAACTGATACGCCGGTTTGCCGTCACGGTAGACTTCGGCGCGCACGGTGATCTGCGGCTTCCCTGTTTTCTTATCGGCGGTCGCGTTGTAAATGGCCGCGCCGTATTGAATCCACCCGGTGCGTGGGAACCTTCTCAGATACGGCGTCGCTTGTAGATCGCCGGGTTGCGAGCTTTTGTCGGCTTCTTTATCCGGGCGCTCCGGTCCGGCGTTCGCGGTGATGGCGGAGACTGCGGCGTTGCCAGAAACATTGTCGTCCGCCGGAACCGACTTCGGCGTCGTCAAAACCAAACCGGAAAGCGCCAGGCGATTTTTGCCGAGGTCAGGCGTTTGAATGAATTGGCTGGCCGAACCGGCGCGGCCCGTCTCGCCGTCTCTAAGCACGGCGCGGAATTGATACGCGCCCGGCTTCCTCACCGGAAAATCCGCGCGATACGCCAAGCCATAGGTCATCGCTTGCTGATACTGCTTCTCGTCGAAGTTGAGGTTCAGGCGGCGCGCAGCCAGATCAATCGGCGCTCCCTCTTCGTCAAAAATGAACGCGGCCAGATCGAGGTTGAGCTGCTTCTGGCCATCGGGGCCGTCCTTGAAAGTCAGCTTCGAGCAGTCAATGTGGAAGAGCGCGCGGACCAGCGGGCCTTCTTTGCCGGAGTTGAAGTAATAAGGCGTCATCCGCAGCGACAGTTCGTGCTTGCCCAGCGGCGAGAGCAGCGCCGACAGAATCTGCTGTCCGCGCGTCTTGGGTTGCTCGCGCTGTTCCTTCTCACGCTCGCTTTCGTCAATGCCGAAAAACCCTGACCGCGTGCGCACTTTCACGCCGGGGCGGTTGACCTTGAGCTTGATCGAATGGCGCTTGCGGTCGAATTTTTCATCTTCCGGATCGAAGCCGAGCAGGTAGTAACTCTGCTGATCGTAGAGCGCTTCATCAATGCCGATGTTCAGGTCGTTGGTGTTGAAGACGGCGAAGCCGCCGGTCTCCTGCGCCAGGAAGCCTGGCCCTTCCAGCGTCTCCTGCGCCGATTGCAAAGCGTCCGTGTGCGCGCTGGCGCTGGGGCGTCCGCCGGCGCTCGCGCCGGGCATGTACGGCTGCAAGCCTTTCGCGTCAATCGAGTAGATGACGACGCTCGAACGGTTGGCCTGCTCGACCAGGTTCCGCAAGCTTTGCATGATCAACTCGGCGCTGTTGTCGTTGGCGCTCATGCTGCCGGCGCTGCTGCTCGGAGGATTGATGCGAAAACCGTCGGAGAGCAGGATCACGCTCTTCCGTCCGGGCAGGAAGCGCAGGTTGCGAACAACCCAACTGATCGCGCCGAGCGTGCCTGAGGTGAAGCTGGTCTCGCGGAATTCCTCGAAGCTGTCGCTGACCGCCTGCTGCTCGGCCTGTTGATCAGCCGCCGATTCATCCGCCTCGAAAGACCCGCTGGTGTCGTCGAAGGTCGGCATCATGTCGCGGCTGAGCGGGTTCCACATCAACTTCTCGATGGCGGTGTAAAGGATGCGCTTGTCGCTGGTGAATTGTTCCAGCGTCCCCAGCCCATTGCCGGTGCGGATGATGGCCACCAGATCGCCCTCCTGCATCTGCTCGCGGACGAATGTCTTGAGCGTCTCGCGCACCAGCGACGTGCTCTGAAAAGTGAGTCCCAGGTCGTCCACGATGAAAGCGATGGTGCGCCGCACTTCTTCCGGCGCAATCTGGCGCGTCGGCATGGATTCCGGCGCGAGTTTCACGTCGGCTTTCTTCTTTTCGGCGGGTTCGCGCTTCACGGCCGGCAGGCTGATGCGCGAGAAGTGCGTGAGCGGCTGTTTCTTCCCGTCCACCAGCAACTCGAAGTCGGCTTCGGTCAAATCCTCGACGTGTTTGCCTTTCCTGTCGGTGACGACGGCGTCCACCTGGACAAGCTGTGTGTTGATGCGCACCACGTCTTGATTCGACTGTGTCGCAGGCGGGTTTTGCTGCGGGTCTGGTGGTTTGTTGGTTGAAGGGGAATTCGCTTGCTGCGCAAACCTGGGAACTGGCGCGCTGGTACGGTACCGGGAGCGGTAGCGACCGGGCGCCACGTGAGGTGCGTGCTCTGAAGGCGCCCGGTCGCTACCGCTCCCGGTACCGTACCAGCGCCAATCCACATCTTGGCGTGCTGTCACTATAGGAGAGGGCGCGCTAGCGAACGATACAACCGCGAGAACCAAAATGACCGAACTCCGAAATCTGAACATAGAATCCCTTTCGTCAATCGGAATCAGAGAGCGGAAAATTGACCATTAACAATTGGCCATTGCCAATTGATTCGCAGGAGATTTGGCTGTCTTTACCTGCAAAATAATTGGCAATGACCAATTGGCAATGGTCAATGGTTTAACTCAACGCTATCAGCCTTACAGGCTCCAGCCCTTGCGATATTCGCGACTCAGGTACTGGTTGGCGTCGGCGAAGTTGGTGATCTTGCCCGCTTCGCCGTCGTAGTAAATCCGCTTGCCCTGTCCGGCTTTCATCGCCACGACGCCGAGCAGCATCGTTTCGGTCAGCCGCGAAGCGTAATCGAACGGGCAGGTCGCTTTCTCCTTGCCCCTGATCGCGTTGGCCCAATTCATCCAATGCTTGGCCTGCGCCATCGGGCCGTCGCCGCTCTTCTCCACGCGGAAGTAGGTCTTCGGCACTTTGGCCGCGACTTCCATCAGCGACTGCGGATAGAGTTTCGGGTTGGCGCCGTAAGTGCCGTGCACGAGGATGCCTTTTTCGCCGATGAAGACGACTCCACCACCCGGATCGAGCGGCACATCCTCTGGCAACAAGTCTGGACGCGCGGGCATCAAGCCGCCATCCATCCACGTGAGCTTGACCGGCGGTTGATTGCCGCGAGCCGGGAATTTATAGACGATGTGCGTCCCCATCGGGTAAGTGACCTTGACGTTCTTGATGTCGGTTCCCCACGGTGTGAACGTGGCTTCGACGCTGGTCGGATAGGTCAATCCCAACGCCCAGTACGGATGATCTATCAAATGCGCGGCCATATCGCCGACAGCGCCCGTGCCCCAATCCAGCCAACCGCGCCAATTGAACGGATGATAGATCGGATGGTACGCGACTTCAGGCGCCGGGCCGAGGAACAGGTCCCAATCCAATCCGGCGGGCGTCGGAAAATTCTGATCCATCGCCGCCGCCAGCGTCCGGTTGACCAGACGCGCGTTCCAATCCGTGCCGAAGCCCGCTCCACCCGCGCCGCCTTGCCCGCCAGGCCCATTCGCCGGAGCGTCTGCAACCACGGGAGGTTTACCCGGACGCGGGACGCCCTGCGGCCAGTAGCCTAATGGACGATTCGTCCAGACCTGGACTTCGCGCACCGGCCCGATCACGCCTGCCTGCACCCATTCGTTGATCAGAGCCGCGCCTTCGCTGGAATGGCCCATGTTGCCCATCTGGGTGATGACCTTCGTGCGCACCGCTGTCTCGCGCAGCACGCGGGCTTCGTGGATTGACCAGGTGAGCGGTTTCTCGACGTAAGCGTGCTTGCCCAATTCCATCGCCGCCTTCGCGATCACGGCGTGCGTGTGATCCGGCGTGGCGACGACGATGGCGTCAATGTCTTTCTGTTGTTCGAGCATCTTACGGAAATCGGCGTAGCGTTTGGCCGTCTTGTAAGCCTCCTGCAACTTCACCGCTTGCGCCCTGCGCTCTTCCATCGCCTGTTGCATTCGCTGCTGTTGCTCTGGGGTCATTTGCGGAGCGCCCTGAGCGCCGGGTCTGGGGCCACGTTCCCTGGTTAAATTGGCGACTTCGCGGTCAACGAAGCCGAAGTCCACGTCGCAGAGCGCCACCAGGTTCTGGCCCCCCGCGACCAGTTCTCTGGAGTCCGTCTTGCCCTGTCCGCCGCAGCCGATGAGCGCGAAGTTGACCGTATCGCTCGGCGCGTTGTATCCCACGCCGCCAAGCACGTGACGCGGGACAATCATCGCGCTGAGCGCGGCGCCGGTCGTCCCGGCGACAAATTTCCGTCGTGTAATCTTGTCTTGTTTCATCTCTGATTCTCCGATTGTGTTGAAGGTATAACGCGCACTGTGGTTGCTGTTTCGCTGTGCGGCGCGGCAAAAGCTCAAATTGCGCCTTTGCTCAGTCTTACGTCTTCTTGTTATCGTTTTTCGCCCGCGATGTAGTGCGTCGTGATGAGGTCACGATAGCTTTGATAGCGCCCCTCGTCAAAGTCTTTCAGAAAAACCGCCATCTGCTGTAACAACGTGACCAACCGAAGCCCGGGCGTTTGCGCCGGGTGCGAATAACGATTGAAGACGGCGCGGATGAAGAGGCTCCGGTCACTAACCGGCAGCTTCCGCACATTCTCGGCGAAAGCCGTGAACTTCGATTCGTTGAACAGGATCATCTCCACATTCGACGTGTAGAAAGCCGTCACCGTGAAGCCATTCTTCCGAAGGTAATCTCCCACTGCCACCAATGCTTTCTTCCCGGCGAAATCGCCGACGACCGGGATGATCAAATTCTTGAGATGAAGACCGCGCACGAAATCATAATCATCGGCGCTCGCCAGAAAATTGCCGGTCTTTCCGTTCAGGTCGGTCTGCGCGATCAATTCCTTCAAGCTGGGAAAACCGCCGCCCATAAAACCGCCGCGATTACCGCCGCCGGGCGAGCCGGGGCGCGCGATCTGAAATCCGATCTCCAGCCCCTGGTCGCGGAAGCTCCGGTAGACATACTCCAATTTCGTTTGGTCGTCCCCGGAGAGCGTGAACTGAAAATCATCCTTGATCGCCTTGCGGATCGCCGCCAGATTGGCCGTGTATGCCTGCTCGTTCGCAGGAGTGTCGCTAAAGAATGCAAGCAGTTCATTGACCGAACTCTTCTCCGTTGGCGCTTTGTCTTTCGGCAATGGTCTGCTGAGCAGGCGGGAGAGGAATTGAATGCGATCGGGCGCCAGTTGAAAGACCGCCTTGTACATCAAATGCTGGATCACCGCCTGCCGGCGGATGTCCACAATGAAGGCGATGCGCGGGCGAACTTTGGCAATGTAAGTGAAATTCTGTTCCGGGCCGACGCCGATGTAAGCGCCGCCCGTCGCGCCAAGCTCTCGCAGCTTGTCCACAACGTGCAGATAAGAATCCTCGTTGGAGGTGAAATTGTCCGAGCGGAAGAAACCGCCTTCTTCGGACAACTCATTGATCAGGCGGGCGAACTCCGCAGCGGACAAACTCTCAATCGCTTTCGGCGCGCGCGCAGCCGTCTGGCCCATCGCGACAGTCGCGGCGATGATCAGCAGGAACGCCGAAACACGAGCCATCAATTTCATATTTGCTCCTCAAAACTCAAGGTTGAACGCTAAACATCAAGACGTTTTATCCGCGCGGATCGTCACAGAATTCGGCGAAAAGAAAGGCGGAAAAGGCGCGCCGGCTTCGATCATCGTTTCGGCCACCAGACAGAAAAATGTGAGAGAGAAAAATAAGAGATGCCATTTTTCTCTCTCACATTTTTCTGTCTGGTCGGTCCGGAGTGGCCGAAACGATGATCGAAG
>Ga0187892_10003053_pt1 | contig 31534 bp, 20 predicted proteins | sample MA1701073metaG_FD_139345 | JGI IMG/M metagenome (GOLD analysis project Ga0187892, IMG submission 139345) | Bio-ooze microbial communities from a basaltic lava cave in the Kipuka Kanohina Cave System on the Island of Hawaii, USA - MA170107-3 metaG ...
CCGCCAATTGGGCCGCGCAAGTGCGACGGCGTTCAGCAGCGCGTAGTCGAACCAGCTCGCGAAAGCGCCATAATAGCCGGCGACCGCCGTTGCTCCTTCGAAGAAGGTCCGCAGCTCAGGCTCGTCGTGACCCGATTCGACGGGTGCATTGAAGTGGTCGAAGTCGACGGCGTTCGGCAAATAGATCGCGTCGGCGCGAGCTTCGAGCGCTTGGTCATGCAGTCGCCTGGCAACCGCCGCGACGACGTCCGCTCGAACCAAGGCTTCCCGATGATTTTGAGCCAGCGTCGTTTGATCGTGTTGGGTGAAGACGCTCAGGTCGTCGATCCAATCGTAGATGAGCGAAGCGCCGGCGCTATATCCGCGGCTCAAGTTGACGTTATAGGGAAGCGACCATAACAGAGGATCGGCAATCCGCTGAAGGTAGCTCGCCGGACCCTTGTAAAGAAACAGGTTCGGCTCTATCTCTTTGAATCCCCTGATACGTTCGACGCTGTAACTGCAATCGTAGATCGTAAGGTGTCCTTGCTGAGCGAACTGACGTGCCAGATGCTGCGGCCGCTGGAACAACGGCACGGACCAGGCGATCGATGGCAGCATGATGACGGGGCGTTTCGTTTGTCGACGTCGCTCCAACACGATTTCGAAGCCATCGGGACGCATGGCAATCGTGCGGGCGCGTCTAGCTAGGCGAACGGCTCTCTTAGCTCCATTCAGGCAAACTCGCGCGGTATGCTGTCGCCAACTTCCAGACGGCAGTATGCGACGGTGAGCCTGATCGATGCGTCGAGCAATCGCGCCTACGCGTCCGATGGTCATGTTGCGCAGCCGGCGGTTCTCTTCACATAGTCGCGTGAATTCTCGTTGCTGGCTGCTCAGCCTTGCCTCGGCACTTAAGCGCATCGCCAATGCGTCAGTCAACGCCGCGGTCAACTCATTCACTCGCCCTGACTCGATTTGGTCTGTCATTGGGCACGGCGTGGATGTAGTGCCATCCTCGGCCAGCACGCTTCCCAAGCCAGCGAGCAGATAGCAGGCCTGCGACGGCTCAACAAGCGTCGAACGGTGAATCGACAGCAGATCCTCGCGCAGTGAGGTACTCAAGCCACTGACGTGCGCAATGAGGTCTTCGGTCCACGCGCGGCCTAGAAAGGTCTGCCCGACGAAAGTGAGCCCCGCCAGCTCGAAGGCCTGGCGAAGGTTTGCTGAGGGGCACTCTTTGCCGAACGGCCAATCGGCATTCTTTCCCGCACGCAAACGCCAAATCCAGTACCAATAGCACAGGCGGTTCGGAACTAGAACGAGTACGTAACGGCGGCTGCGGCTTGCCATTCCGCGCAAGAACCGAGCCTGGTCATGCAACGTGTAATGTTCCAATACGCCCGCGTTGAAGACGAGATCGAACCGCGGCTTGCCGCGCTGAAACACGTCTTCCAGATGTGCTTTGACCGCGTAGCCGGAGTCGCCAAACCGACGATGAACATGATTGAGCGCTTCGGGGGAGAAATCCATTACCTCCACGCTGTACTTGTTCAGTCGCGCCAAAGCCAGGCTTTGGAGCCCTGCTCCGCAACCAGCCTCGAGGATCGATCCACAACCGTGCAGAAGTCCTTGGATAAGTTCGCCAAATTCATGATAAAAGTCAGCGAGCGAATTCGCTTCGAAGATATTGGACAACCCGGCGTAGTACGAGTTCCATTTCTCCTGTTCCGAAGAGTTGCTTGTTGCCGATCGCAGTTGGTTCATGTTTTCCTCAGTTCCGGTTGGCGCCTAATTCACAGCGTATTGAGCAGGCTGCTCCAACTGAACGAGATGTTGAAGGGGGCGACGCCGTAGATGCCGCGCGTGAAGACCAGCTCGATGAAGTCGTCGGCCACCAGGATTGGCGACTTGGGAACAATCACGACGTCGGAGTCGTTCAGCCAGATTTCGTCCGGCGGACAGGGGTTCTTGCCGTACAAGGCGCCGCGCAGGTCGAGCATCGTGGCCAAGAGCCGCCAATCGTCGCCGCGGCGGAAAACGACCACCTGGCGGACGTTGGCGCCCACGTTCCATCCACCGGCCAGCGCGATCGCCTGCGTGGCGGTTGTGGGGCCCTCGAGCGTAAAGCGCCCCGGACTGCGCACTTCGCCCACCACGAACACGTAGCGCGGAGCGCGGCTCACCAGCACGGGCGTAATCTCAATCCCTTGCACAAACGAACGGTAGCGTTCGTTCACCTCCAGGCGCGCCTCGTCAAGCGTCATTCCCTGGACCATCACCGAGCCGATGCCGGGCAGCGACACGGTCCCCTCCGGGGTGACTCTCACTTGAGCTCGCTGACCGCCGGTGCCGGCGCGGGCATCGACGGTCGAGCGGAGATCTTCCAGCCGCGTGTTGACCTTCAGCGGCGTGACGGTGATGGCCGGCTCGCGATAGTATTGCCGGTACTGTTGTTCGAGCGCTTCGCGCAGGTCGGCCACGCTTTGCCCCTTGGCGCGCACCTGGCCCAGCAAGCGGAGCGTAATCGTGCCGTCGGGCTGCACCATCAGGTCGCGCGACAGGCCGGGATCGGCGAAGGCTTCGACGCGGATTTCGTCGCCGACCTCCAGCCTGTAGGGGCCCGTCGTCTCGGTTCGCGTCAGCAGGTAAATGAACTCCAATTGGTCGTCGACACGCAGGCGATACTCGCTCACATGCTGAGTACGTGCGTGGCCGACGTATTCGCCCTGTGCGAACTCCTGCCAGCCGATCGGACCGGCAGCGGCCCATCCCACGTCACCACAACAGCCCCAGGCCGCGCAATCAACGCCGGCAATCGGACACGGCGCCGCCGGGCCAAGCGCCTGGCAAAGTTTGATCTCGGCGGCGGAGGTTTGGCCGCTCGCCGCTCGCGTCTGTCGATCATGCGACGGAGTTGTGCTCGAGGGAGCGGCCGGTACGAGTTCAGCCGTCTTGGCGAATTGCCCTGGACTGAGCCACCGTACGGTGCCAGCCTGGGAGGTGGAATGATCGGCACCCGACATCTTGAGCCGTTGGCGCGATTCGGCGGCCTGACGGCGCGCCTCTTCCGCCGCCGCGAGCTCGCCGAGCCGCTCGTGAATCACGGCGAGGTTGTGCCACACTTCCGGGCGAGGACTGATCGATACAGCGTGCGCGAGCATGTCGCGCGCCGGCGCCAGGCGCCCCCAACGCGCCAGCAAAACTCCCAGCTCGTTGGCCGCCAGAAAGTTGCGCGGGTCGGCCATGAGGGCCGCCTGGTAGAAGACGATAGCGTGTGGCTCGCCCGCCGCGAGCGTCTGCCGTTCCTGGCGCGCGATCGCCGCGTGGACTCGACCCAGGCCATAGAGTGCCATCGAGGCGCTTGGGCCGCGACTCACCCCGCCACCGAGTTTCTCCTGCGCATAGGTGTAATATCGCTGCAGCGCGACGATCGACGGCGGCAACGGCTCCGGCTGATCCTTCAATACGGGCGTGCGATGGCTGGCGACGATCATCGAAATGTCGAGGTCGGCCTCCAACTGCGCGCCTCGCGGGATGAAATCGTTCGATTCCTCCAGCGCGCGCAGGCCGGCGGAGAGCGCCTCGCTGTGTGCAGCCGTTTGATACTGGGCGTCGAGCGCCTGGGCGAGCAGTCGCAGCGCTTGCACGAACTGGGCTCGCGCCGAGAACAGCACATTGCGGCGCATCAGCAAGAACCCATGCCTCGAGTGGTGGTCGGCCAGTTGGGCGACCGCGATCATCTCTGGCGACGGAGGTTGTGGCACAAATAGGCGGCTGGGACCTTTGTCGACCACTGGCAACGGGAGTGGAATCTGTGGCGCGGGGCGCGCGCCGGCAGCAGGCGGTTCGAGACTCGCGTGCAATTTCTGGGCAAGGCCGGCCGAAGGCGATCGCTCCCCGACGTTCGCGGACAAGCCAGCCGGAAAACTCGGAGCGTCACCCGCCGCGCACGGCGCCGGCCACGCCCGCGCGACAGCCAATGCCAGCGTCACGGCGGCGGCCCATCGCCGGATATTACCACTGGCGATCCGAGACATCATGTCGTGCACCCGTTCCGTGGCGTCGCTGGCCGCAATCCATGCGGTCAGGGGGTCTTTTTTGTCGTTCGTCCGAACAATCCCTGCGCGTTGACCAAATCGCCAGCACCCGGAACCGGCGGCAAACGCGGACGTTGCCACACGTGATACATCAGGCGCAGGCCGCATGCGCCACACAACCCGATCGGTTGCCACACCCATCTCTCGGTGCGAAGGGTAACGATCCGCCACGTTATGGGGGCGTGCCGAAGCGGTGGTCTCTTTCTTGGCGCGTGCCGGAGAGATCGGCGACGACCTCGCGCAGCATGAAAACCTCGACGCGCGAGTTACGCGATTGTGCTTGCTCTTCCTCGCGCAGCGTAAAGGGCTCGTACGCCGCCGCCTGAACCAGGCGGATTCGCTGGGGTTCGATCCCCTGCGCTTCGAGAAACTTCATCGTGGCCAGACAGCGCGCGTAACAGAGCTGCCATAGGTCCCGGTCAGGGCTACCCTCGCGCACTCGAGCCGGCACGGCATGCGCGCGGATTTCAATTTTGTTGGCCTTGCCCAACAGCACCGTAACGAGGTCGCTCAGCCGCTCTTGAGCTGCCTGGTCCAGCTCGGTTGCATCCTGCGCGAAGAAGACCACGACGCCCGACGACTCGCGATCGCCGTCGTGCACGACAAACAGAGTCGGTTTGCGTGCGGAGTTCGCCTCGGGATCCGTGGTGGAGATCCACTTTGTACCGGACCCGCCGCTGCGGCCACGCTGCCGCGCCCCCATCGGGCGTCGCGGCGCCCGCGCCGGGCTGCCTCCTCGAATGGGCAGAATCGTCGAACCGCCGCGCTTGTTCGGATGGCCGTATGGATCCTCAAAATACCCGGCGACGGCCTCGCGGACCGGCTGACTTTGTGAAGTGATCCACATCACCAGAAAGAAGGCCATCATCGCGGTCACAAAGTCCGCGTAGGCCACCTTCCAGGCACCGCCCCCTTTGCCGGCCATGGTCGTGAGTCCTGGACGATTGCAATGTTAACGAGTGCAATTGGACCTCCGGGATAAACGCGGAGGCTCGCTGGTACTTTGAGGTGCCGGCCGTTTCGCCTTTCTTGCACAGCGATTTGACAGCACGACGACTCGACTTCCCGCGTCTCCGTGTCTCCGTGGTGAACAACGATTCCGGCCGCGTGGAATTACGACGACTCAACTTCCTTGAACATCTGGTCGAGCTCTTCGCGCGTCGGGCGGACATCGCCGGCGACTCCGCGGCGCGCTTGCTCGATGGCGATCTTGGGCGGAACATCGTTGACGAACGAGGAAATGACCGTGGCGATCGTGCGGAAGAACGACATCTCTTCCTCGCCCAGAAACTCCATTTTGCCCGCCAGCGGGCCAAAGAAGCCGTACGACAACAAGATGCCCAGGAACGTTCCGACCAGCGCCGAGCCCACCTTGTGCCCGATCTCTTCCACTGGCCCGTTGATGTGACCCATGGTGACAACAATCCCCAACACCGCCGCCACGATCCCGAAGCCCGGTAGCGCATCGGCCGTCTTCGTCAGCACCAAGAGCGGGCCGTGATGTTCCTGGGCGATGATGGCGATGTCGGCGTCCAACAGCGCCGGCAGTTGGTCGGGCTTGGTCGTGCCGTCCATCACCGGCGCCAGCGCCCCGCAGATAAAGTCGGTGACGTGATGGTCGCCGGCCATCCGCGGATATTTTTTGAAGATGTTGCTGTCGTGCGGATTCGACAGATGGGGCTCGAGGCCCATCAAGCCCTCGCGCCGCGCCAAGCGGAGCAGGTCGTACAATAACTTGAACAGCTCCTGGTAACCCGCCTTGTTGTATTTGGAACCTTTTATGGCCTGCAGCATTCCGCGCCCCAGGCCCACCAGCACTGCCTTGGGCGACATCACGACCAGGGCGCCCATCGCGGCGCCGCCGATCGTGACAATTTCCGAGGGGTGAATGAGCGCGCCCACATGGCCGCCGGCCATGGTAAAGCCTCCCAGCACGCAACCGAGCACAATCACCATTCCGACGACGACGATCATAATCCGCCTGCCAGGCCTGTGGGTGGCTGGATGAACGCAAGACATGCCGCACGCATTCGTTGACGCCTGCGCGCGGCGCACTGCGGCTAGCATTATTTAGCATGCGGGCACTGGCCTTGGTTGCGCGGGCCGGTGCGACAGCGCGCCACGCGAACCGCGTGTCCTCCTTGGCCGCCAAATCGCGATATCCGAAAGAATCGGAAAAACCGGACTCGACGAACAGGTGATTGCTGGCCTGTGCCGCAATCAGATCCCCATCCGGCTCAGCGCGTCGATCGTGCTGCCGAGAATGCCGGAGAACGTGGGGTGCGTGTCTTCGAAATGGCGCGCTGCCTCCGAGAGCCGCTCGACGATGGACTCCGGCGCGTTTTCGCCCACGCCGCCAGCCTCGCCGGGCTTGTCGAGCACCGTGTGAATATCGGCGATCGTCCCTTCGAGCATGGCACGAACCTCGGGATCGACATCCGCGATGTGATGCAGTTCGCCTCGCAGTTCGCCCAGCGCCGCGCGCAATTTGTCGCGTTGTTCCGACATGTCTTCGACCTCAATCATTCCAGCGCGCCGCTGCGATGCGCGCCGTTGCCGCCGCAACCGAGCGCCAGTATAATCCGCCCTTCGAGAAGCGCCCACCAGCCAATACCGAGGCGACTCGGATCCTCAGAGCCGGTGGGTCGGGCACCAGCCTTAGCTGGTCGCCACCGGTTTTGGAGGGACCAACCAGTGGTCATTCGCGTAGGAATCAGCGGCTTCGGCCGCATCGGGCGGCTGGTGTTTCGCATCCTCATGTCGCGGCGGCGCGAGTTCGAGGTGGTCGCCATCAACGACATCACCGACAACCGCACGCTGGCCACGCTGCTGAAGTATGACAGCATCCATCGCGTCTATCCCGGCACGGTCTCATACGACGAAAAGTCCCTGACCGTCGACGGCCAGCGGATTGCGGCACTCTCGGAGCGTGACCCGAGCAAGCTTCCCTGGGGCGGGCTGAAGACCGATGTCGTCGTCGAAAGCACCGGCGTCTTCACCGCGCGTGCCAGCGGCACGAAGCCGGGCTACGACACGCACCTGGCGGCAGGCGCCAAGCGCGTCGTGCTGAGCGCGCCGGCCAAGGACGGCGCCGACCTGACCTGCGTGTTGGGCGTGAACGACGACAAGTTGACGCCCAGCTTGCGTTGCATCTCGAACGCCAGTTGCACCACGAACTGCCTGGCCCCGCTGGCCAAGGTGTTGCACGAGCAGTTCGGCATCGAGAAGGGCCTGATGACCACGGTGCACTCCTACACCAACGATCAGCGCGTGCAAGATTTGCCTCATGACGATCTCTACCGTGCTCGCGCCGCGGCGCTCAACATCATTCCCACCACGACCGGCGCTGCCAAGGCCGTGGGGCTCGTGATTCCGGCGCTAGCGGGCAAGCTTACCGGTATCGCGCTCCGCGTGCCGACGCCAACGGGCAGCGTCGTCGATTTGACGACCGTCATGAAACGCAGCGTCACGGCCGAAGAGGTCAACCGCGCCATGAAAAGTGCGGCCGAGGGGCCTCTCAAGGGAATTCTGCAATACACCGAAGACCCGATCGTCTCCAGCGATATCATCGGCAACTCGCACAGCTCGATCTTCGCGGCCGATTTTACGCAGGTGATCGACGGCAACCTGCTGAAGACGGTGAGCTGGTACGACAACGAATGGGGCTACAGTTGCCGCACGGTGGACCTGATCGCGCGGATTGGTGCGCTGTAACCGCCCGCACGGGGTTTGTCGCAGCGCAAGCAGTCATTACCGCGCCACCACCGGCGAGCCGTTTCAGCTATTGCCGGACGCGATCTAGCCTTTTCTCCCCCCTGCCGCGTTGCGCGCCGCTGACTACGACGCCTATACAATGCGGTGAGGCGCCGCCGTAACCGTTCACGCCCCGCGGTGATCGCGAGGTAAACTGGTCTTCGCGCGGTTGGCAAAATTGGCGACACCTAGGGCATGTCGCTCGATCAAATCACGGAAGAACTGATTGCCCGCCAGTCGCCGGAGGCGCAAGCCATCATCCGGCTGCTGTTGGCGCAAATCGCCGAGTTGAAGGCCGAAATTGCGCGACTCAAGAAGACGCCGCAAAACTCCTCGCTGCCGCCCAGCACACAACATCCGCACGCCAAGCCCGCGCCGCGGCGGCCGAAGTCGAAGAAGAAACGAGGTGGTCAGCCGGGACACCCCAAACATGAACGTCCGCTGTTGTCCACGTGGAACGAAGGATTCGTCGCATCAGGCGCGGCGCTGCTCTGCCTCGGCGATCGTCGCATCAACGTTCCAGTCCGCGACCTCGCCGCGCTCGATGTTGCTAATCTCGGCGCGGAGATAGTCTTCCCACAGCGTCGGTAGCGATTCCTCAGCCACCACGAGATAGACTTTGTCACCCTGTTCGTCGTAAACGCGCAGCGGCCGCTCAGGCTGCTGGCGTAAGGCTTCGAGGATTTCCGGCGTCAGCTTAGGGCTCATGCCGTCAGTATACCACGATGTCGGCATTGCACACTGCGCGGCCTGTAGAATCGTTGTTTGGCGGCGCTGGCGGTGGTACGCTACTGCCTTCCCGCATCGAGCCATCTCGTGACGCACTCCGCCGACTTGCCGCACCGTGATCCGCCCAGCCGGCCCTGGGCCATGCTCATGGCGATCGGGCCAGGGATCGTCGTCTCGGGCTCCGTGATCGGCTCGGGCGAGTTGATCAATACGCCCATTCAGGCAGCCACGTTCGGGTTCCTGCTCTTGTGGGCGGTGATCCTCTCCTGCGTGATCAAGGTGTTTTTGCAGATCGAGATCGGCCGCCATGCGCTGGTGCACGGCCGCACGACAATCGAAGCCTTGAACACCTGCCCCGGGCCGCGGTGGCGCGGGACGAGTTGGATCGGGCTGTTGTACATGCTCGGCTACGCCGGTTCGCTGGCCACGTTCATTGGAATCCTTGGCGCGATCGCCGGGCTGATGCACAGCCTGTGGCCGCTTGCCGCCAGCAGCACGAGCTCCGAGTCGCTCTGGGCGATCATCGTCTTCGCCGCCACGCTCCTGATTCTCTGGCGCGGCTTTTACGGAGAGCTGGAAAAGCTGGTCACGTTTCTCGTGTTCGGCTTCAGCATCTCCGTCGTGGCGAATTTGCTTTTGATTCAGGGAAGCTCGCTGCGGATCACTTCGGAGCAGCTTCTCTCGGGGGTTCGATTCTCATTGGGAGAAGACAATCGCCAGCTCGCCGCCTTCGCCGTCATCAGTCTCATGGGAGCGCTGGGCACCACGGCCAACGAGCTCTTCATGTACCCGTATTGGGTGCTTGAGAAGGGCTACGCGACACACGTTGGGCCGCGCGACGCGCCCGGCTGGCTCGATCGCGTCCGCGGTTGGGTCCGCATTCTGCAAGTCGATACGGTCACGTGCACGTTTCTGGCCACCGTGCTCACGGCGTCCTATTTCCTGCTCGGCGCGTCGGTGCTGCACGGGCCAGGAAAAGAAGCTCCCAGGGGAATGGCTGTGGTCGAGCAGCTATCGGCCATGTTCACCGAAACGTACGGCCGCTGGTCGTACGGACTGTTCATGTTCGGGGCTTTTTGCACGTTGTACTCGACCTTGGTCGTGGCCACGGCCGCCACCGGCCGCATGTGCGCCGATGTGGTGACCAGCCTTAAACTGGCCGATCCGCAGGACGTGCGCGTGCGAAACCGGCTGCACCGCATCTTTCAGTCGGTGTTTCTGGTCATTTGCCTGGCGACCGTGCTGGGGCTGCGGCAGCCGCCCGATCGGCTGGTAATGTTCGGCCAATATGTCAACGGCGTGTTCAACACGCCGCTCTTGATCTTCGGCATTTGCTGGATGGCGTTTAAGACCGACCGGCGGATTCGCATGAACACGGCGATGGCCGTCCTGCTGCTGGCGTCGTCGCTGGTGATTATCGCTTGCCTGGCGATTAGTCTCCTGTCTCAGTCCGGCTCGGGGCATTAGAGGAGATCGGCATGCACACATCGGCAACGGGGTGGCTTCTAGCGCTCGCGGCGTCAATCGCGCCGCTTGCTCTCGCCGCCATAGCGTGGAGCGCCCCCCCTCAACCCGCACCACCAATCCAGAATCCAAAATCCTCAATCCAAAATTCCCAGCCGGCCACGCAATCCGAGCGCGAGACCCCGCTTGGTCCACGCTGGTGGCCATCGCGCTGGGGCGAAGACGACCAGCGCGGCGCAGCCAACCACATGACGGCCGAAAAGGTGCTTCAAGCGACGCGGCTGATCACAAGCGGCAAGGTCTACCAGCTTGGCCGAGTATATGAGGAGGGGATGCCATTGGCGGGCAATCGCCACTTTATTCTCACCATTCCCGGCTCGCCCACGGCCGATCCCGTGGGCGAAAACCGCATGGTCTCGCACGACGAGATGTTCAGCGGCGAGATCGGGCAGGTGGGCACGCAGTTCGACGGGCTGGGACACGTCGGCACGCGGCTGCCGGACGACGATTACTTCTACAACGGCTTCAAGCGATCGGAGTTCTCCAAGGCCTATGGGCTGCGGAAGCTGGGTGTCGAAAACGTCGGCGTGTTTTTTACGCGCGGGGTGCTGTTGGATGTCGCGCGCCAAAAGGGAGTGCGGCGGCTGGAACCGGGTTATGCAATCACGCGACAGGACCTTGAGGCCTGCGCCACCGCCGCGCGGCTGAAGATCATGCCTGGCGATGCCGTGCTCATTCACACCGGCCACGGTGAGCTGTGGATGGTCGACAACAAAACCTACGGTGAAGGAGAACCGGGCATTGGGCTCGACGCCGCCAAATGGCTGATTGCGCAAGACATCGCGCTCGTGGGCGCCGACAATTGGGCGATCGAGGTCGTCCCTTCGGAGAACAGCAGCCGGCCCTTCGAGGTGCACCAATGGACGCTCACCAAGAACGGCATCTATCACCTGGAGAATCTGGACCTCGCGCAGCTCGCGGCCGATCGCGTCCATGAGTTCGCGTTGATCTTCGCGCCGCTACGCCTGAAAGGCGCAACCGGCTCGCCGGGCAATCCGATTGCCGTACGCTGATGGGGAACTCGCGATGATCAATGAAGCGCTGCCCTTGCGCTACGGCCTGTTCCTCATGCCCGTGCACTTGGGCGACAAGCCGCTTGCGCAGTGTTACGACGAGGACTTGGAGCTGGTCGTGCGCGCTGAGGAACTTGGCTTTCATGAGTTCTGGGTCGGCGAGCATCACACGTCGTCGATCGAGAACATCGTGATGCCCGAGATATTCATCGCCAAGGCACTGGGCCTGACGCGATCCATCCGGCTGGGCGTGGCGCCGGTGTGCCTGCCGTACCATCATCCGTTCCACGTGGCCAGTCGGTTGGCCTTTCTCGACCATCTGTCGCACGGCAGGCTGAATGTGTGCTTCGGGCCGGGGGCGATCCCAACCGACATGGAGGTGTACGGCATCGACGCGGCGCGCTCAGCCGCCATGGTCGCCGAGGCGATCGACATGGTCCTGCAGATCTGGACGCGCGACCCGCCTCTGGAGCTGTCGGGCCAGTTCTGGAACATCCGGCTGCGCGACCGGATCGACGGCGAGATGGGCGTGGGCGTCGCCCACAAGCCGCTGCAGCGCCCGCACCCGCCGATCGCCTCGCCGGCCATCCGCCGCGACTCGCCGGGCTTGCCCGCCGCCGCCGCGCGGGGCTTCCGGCCGTTCAGCCATCACATGGTCTCGACCGAGACGCTTGCCAACCATTGGCAGACGTTTTCGGCCGGCGCTATGGAGGCCGGCCGCGTGCCACAAGTCGCGGATTGGATCGTAGGGCGAAACGTCTTCGTGGCCGAGACGACCGACGAGGCGCGCCGCGGAGCACGCGGCAACTCGCTCGGCGCGTGCCTGCAGTACATCCTCGAGCTCAGCCGCCGCGGGCCAGGCCTCGGCATGTGGAGGCGCAACGGGCAGATGAGCGATGCCGAGTGCCACCTCGACTATATGCTCGACGAAGTGGTAATCGCCGGTGACCCGGCGGAGGTGGCGCGACGAATCATTGCACTGCGCGAGCATCTCGGCCCCTTCGGCACGCTGGTGCTCGTGGCACATGATTGGGACGACCAGGAGAGCTGGCTGCGCAGCCTGGAACTGTTTGCGCACGAAGTGATGCCGGCGGTCGAGCGACACTCGAAAACGGACCGTGGGGATAAAATCCGCGGCTTTGGATAACGGGTCCGCCACCCTTCGAGGAACACATTCATGCGGAAAATTCGCTGGGGGGTTTTGGGCGTGGCGAAAATCGCCGTCGAGAAGGTGATTCCGGCGATGCGCTCCTCGCAGTTTGCCGAAGTGCATGCGATTGGCTCTCGGTCGCTCGAGCGAGCCCGCGCGGCGGCCGAGCGGCTCGGTGTTCCGCGCGCCTACGGTTCGTATGAAGAGCTGCTGGCCGACGCCGACGTTGAGGCCATATACAACCCGCTCCCCAATCATCTGCATGTGCCGTGGTCGATCCAGGCGCTAGAGGCCCGCAAGCACGTGCTGTGCGAAAAGCCGATCGCTCTCTCTCTGGCCGAGGCCGAGTCGCTCGTCGCCGCTGGCGCACGCCATCCGCGGCTGAAACTGATGGAAGCGTTTATGTACCGGCGTCACCCGCAATGGGTGACGGCTCAGCGGCTGGTGAGCGAGGGCCGCGTCGGAGCGCTGCGGACGGTTCAGAGCTTTTTCTCCTATCACAATGTCGATCCGCAAAATGTCCGCAACCAGGCCGACATCGGCGGCGGCGGACTCATGGACATTGGCTGTTACGCCGTTTCGCTGTCGCGGTTCTTGTTTGCCGACGAGCCGCGCCGCGTCCTAGCGTGGATCGAGTACGACGAGCGGTTCCGCACCGACCGGCTGGCATCGGCGATCATGGAGTTCGACCGCGGCACGGCCACCTTCACCTGCGGCACGCAGCTTGCGCCGTATCAGCGCGTGCAGATCGTGGGGACTGAGGGCCGCGTGGAAATCGAAATCCCCTTCAACGCTCCCGCGGACCGCCCCTGCCGCATGTGGCACCAAGGCGGCTCGGCGATTGAGGAGATTCGCCTTGCCGTGTGCGACCAGTATGCCATTCAGGCCGACCTGTTCTCACGAGCGATCCTGGATGATGCGCCCGTGCCCACGCCGATCGAAGACGCCGCCGCCAACATGCGCGTGATCGAAGCTCTCTTCCGCTCCGGCCAAAGCGGCGGATGGGAACAGATGTCGTAGTCCATCGTCGCCGTCTTAAGCCGCCGTACTCCGTCTTAGCCCTGGGCCAATGGCCCACGGCCTGCGCCACAAAGCGGATCAATTCCAACTACTCGCGACGCCAAGATTTCAGTGCTCACTCGCCGTGACGTTGCCCCACACGGCGGCTCAAGCCCCCGGCGACTCGCCGGGGGCTAAGACGATGGTGCCGCACTTCACCGATCTAGCGGTTGACGCTTGACTATAATGCGCCGACTTTACGAACGAATTCTTTTACGAGCGCGCACCTGTGGCTGTCATTCAACGCGTAAACGGCGTGATGGTGACCATGACAACCTACGGCACTTGGCTGCGGGGCGATGCGCGCGGCTGGGTCGAAGACGGACGGACTTATCCAGCGGATCCCGTGTTGCAGGTGCGCGACGCTGCGCGGATGCGGTATCCGCCGTTTTGCTTCGCCGCGGAAGAACTCGTGATGATCGGCGACATGATTGGCCGTGCGCTGATCGAACGCCTGAGTCAGCGCGTTCTCGCGCTGGCCGTGCGAACGTGGCATGCGCACCTGGTCGTGGCGGACTCCGATGTCACGATCGACCGGATTGTACGCTGCGCGAAAGAAGCCGTCCGGTACGGGCTGCGGCGAGGCCGACCGATTTGGACAACCGGCTACAATAAACGGTTCTGTTTTGGATTGGAGTCGCTGCAGACGAGGATCGCGTACGTGGAGCGCCACAACCTCGAACTCGGCTGGCCAGCACGGCCATGGCCGTTCATCTTGGCGCTCGATGAGTGATTGCATGCCTGTGGCATGAATAGAAGCGGTGCTACCGTGACACCCCTCATTGGCCGTCTTAGCCCTGGGCCAATGGCCCAGGGCCTGCGCCGCAATGCGGTTCAGACCCACACAGCAGCTCAGCCCCCGGCAACTCGCCGGGGGCTAAGACGGTTACGTGGGGCACTGACTACGAAAAAAGAGAGATCCGGACGGCACGTCACGGCCATTTTGGTTGGCGTTTTTCGCGGTAGGCGGCGAGGCCTTCGGCGGCGGATTCGGTGCTGCGCGCGGCGGCGCTTAGCGCGGCGCCGGCCGTTAAGAGCGTGTCGAGGTGCTCACCGATCGTTTCGTTGAGCATCCGCTTGGTGATTTGCAGCGACTCGGGCGCGCAGCGCGCGCATGCGGCGGCCAGCTCGACCGCGCGCGGCCATAAATGGTCCGCCGCGATGATCTCGTGGACGAGTCCCACGCGGTGCGCCTCGCGCGCGTCGATCCCTTTGGCGGTCATCAGCAGGTACGCCGCGTAACCGCCGCCGAGACGAAACGTCAACAGCGGCGACACCACGGCGGCCGACAGGCCGCGGAGCGGCTCGGGCAGGCCGAAGGTCGCATTTTCGGAGGCGATGACGACGTCGGCGGCCAAGACGAGTCCTGCCCCGCCGGCCATCGCCGGTCCGTTTACCGCCGCGATCACCGGCTTGGGGAACCGCAAAATCGTGGTCAGCACTTCCTGGTACAGTAGCGTGTCGTCTCGCCAACGTGCGTGCGGATTGGGCTCGTCTCCGGTTGCGCGCATCTCTTCCAAGTCCATGCCGGCCGAGAAGGCCGTCCCGGCCCCAGTGAGCACCACGGCGCGGACGCGGCGCTCCTGATGCAGGTCGCCAAACGCCTGTAACAAATCGGCCAGCAGTTGGCGGCTGAGTGCGTTGCGTTTCGCCGTGCGATTGAGAATGACGGTGCCGGCGTGCTCGTGGACGTGAACGCGAATGAGCGGCTGAGAGGTGCTCATCGGAGTGGTCAGACCTGAAAGACGCCCACGCGCAGCGGCTCGTCGTCGACGTGGCGCGTGGACACTTCGAGCGCGGTGACGAGCGCGTCGCGCGTCTCGGCCGGGTCGATGATTTTGTCGACCCAGCCTCGCGCGGCGGCGTAGCGGACGTCCATGTGACGGTCGTAGCTCCCTTTGACCTTGTCGCGCAGCTCGGCGAGCTCCTCGGCGTCCACCTCGTGCCCCTGACGCTTCAGGCTTTGCACCGTGATGTCCAAGAGCGTCGAGGTGGCCTGCTCGCCCCCCATCACGGCGCAGCGCGCGGTGGGCCAGGCGAAAATGAACCGCGGGTCGTACGCCTTACCGCACATGGCATAGTTGCCGGCGCCGAACGATCCGCCGGTGATGACCGTGAGCTTCGGCACGCGGCAGTTGCTAATCGCGTTCACCAATTTCGCGCCGGCGCGGATGATCCCTTCCTGCTCGCTGTCGCGGCCGACCATGAAGCCGTTGACGTCTTGCAGAAACACCAGCGGCACCCAATCCTGGTTGCAGTTCAAAATGAACCGCGCCGCCTTGTCCGCGCTGTCCACATAGAGCACGCCGCCGAACTGGATCGGCCCCTTCGCCGGCCGCACCTGGTGATGCTGGTTGGCCACGATCCCCACCGGGAACCCGCCGATCCGCGCATAGCCGCAGACCACGGTTTGGCCATACTCGGCCTTGTATTCGTCAAGGCTGCCGGCGTCGATCACGCAGTCGATCACGTCGCGCACTTCGTAATCGACGCGAGTGTTGGGACTAACCAGGTCGTACAGTTCGGTGCCGGGCCGCGCCGCCGCAACGGACGGGCCGCGCGTGAAGGGCGCGGCGGGAGCTTCGCCATCAGGTTGCACGACGGACGCCAGCCGGCGAACGCGCTCGAGGCACGCGGGATCGTCTGGCTCGCGGTAGTCGATCGTGCCGCTGACGGCTGCGTGCATCAGGGCGCCGCCCAGCTCTTCGTGCGAAACCTTTTGGCCGATCGCGCTGCGCACGAGCGCCGGGCCGGCCAGGTACAGGCCCGAGCCTTCGGTCATCAGCAGCTTGTCGCACAAGACGGGCAGGTAGCCGCCGCCGGCGACGCAGTTGCCCATGATCGCGGCAATCTGGCCGATTCCCATGGCGGAGATGACCGAATTGTTGCGGAAGATGCGGCCGAAATCGTCCTCGTCGGGAAAAATTTCCTCCTGCATCGGCAGGAACGCGCCGGCCGAGTCGACCAGGTACACCAGCGGCACGCGATTGATCATGGCGATCCGCTGCGCGCGGAGCACCTTCTTGACGGTGGCCGGAAAGAACGCGCCGGCCTTGACCGTGGCGTCGTTGGCGATGATCACGTGCCGGCGGCCGGCAATCCGGCCGATCGCGCAGACGACTCCGCCGCCCGGGCAGCCGCCCCATTCCTGGTACATCTGCCATCCAGCCCAAGCGCCGATCTCGAAGAAGCTCGTCGCCGGGTCGATCAGTCGCTCGATCCGCTCGCGCGCGGTGAGGCGCCCCTTCTCATGCTGCCGCTCGATCGCGCGCCGCCCGCCGCCCAGCGCCAGCTCGGCTTCTTCAGCGCGCAGCGCCGCGGCCAGCTCGGGAAGCGTCTGTTGTGCGGACGTCGCCGAGGTAATAGCCACGGTCAGTGCCTTGCTTACGTTGCCGCACAATTGCGGTTCATCCCTGCCCATCATAGCAGGCCGCGCCGCGGCGATTCCATGCACTCAAAATGTACGCATCAGCGGATTCTGGGTTGACTTCGTACTTTGCGGCGATAGCTGGAACCAGGCCGATTGTCCCAAGTTTTAGGATTGGGCGGCCGATAAGCGTCGTAAGGGATATTCCGTTTATAGCGACGGCGCAATGGTCTGGTTACTTTTGCGTTTGGTCCGAGGACTCGGCCAGCACGCGTGCGCGCTGGGGCAGCTCGCGCACGTGGCGGTATTCTGCGCGCTCTTGGCCACAACGGCCTGCAAATCGGACCGCGTCGTCTACCTGTTCGAGGGAGACGAGCAGGAACATTATCGCGCCGTCGCCACCGAGATCGACACGCCAGATGTGGATTCGCTGGGTGAAGCGGCGGCCGAGGCGAGCCGGCCGCCACGGACGCTCTGGACTCACGAGCCGGCCGATTATTGGGACCTGTCGCTCGCCGAAGCGGTCTCGATCGCCCTGGAAAACAGCCGCGTTATGCGCGACCTGGGGGGCACGGTCGTACGCAATCCTGCGCGATTGTCGACCGTTTATGATCCGGCGATTCAGGAGAGCGATCCGCGGTTCGGCGTCGAAAGCGCGCTGTCGCGCTTCGATACTCAGTTCTCAACGCAGGTGTTTTGGGAGCGGAACGACCGGTTCTCCAACAACTTGCTGTTGGGGGGCGGAATTCGCGAACTACGGCAGGACGTGGGCGACTTCCGCACGCAGATTTTCAAGCAGACGGCTGTCGGCTCGCAGTTAGCGCTACGGCACAACGTGGATTACGACTGGAACAACCGGCCGACCAATGCCTTTCCCAGCGCGTGGCAGACGAACGTCGAGGCGGAAGTGCGTCAGCCGCTGCTCAAGGGCGCGGGCGTGGAGTTCAACCGCATCGCGGGTCCCAACGCGCAGCCGGGATTCTATTATCAGAACGGCGTTGTACTGGCCAGGATCGACCACGATATCAGCCTGGCCGACTTCGAGTCCGGCGTGCAAAAGCTTGCGAGCGACGTGGAAAATGCCTACTGGGACCTGTATTTTGCCTACCGCGATCTCGACGCGAAGATCGCGGCGCGGGACAGCTCGTTGCAAACCTGGCGGAAAGTGAACCGGCTGCGCGAGCAGGGCGAGCGCGGCGGAGAAGCCGCCGCCGAAGCGCAGGCCGCGGCACAATACTTTTTCTTTCGCGCCGAGGTCGAGAACGCGCTCTCCGGCACGCCGCTCGGCAGCACTCAGTCCGGCATCGGCACCTCCAGCGGCACGTTCCTGGGCGCCGGTGGCGTCTACGCACGCGAGAACAACTTGCGGCTGCTACTCGGATTGCCGAACAACGACGGCCGCCTGATCCGGCCGCACGACGAGCCGGCCACCTCGCGCGTCATCTTCGATTGGGAGGCGATTCTGGCCGAAGCCGTGGCACGGCGCGTCGACGTTCGACGCCAGAAGTGGACCATCAAGCGCCGCGAGATGGAACTGATCGCGGCGCGCAATTTCCTCAAGCCACGGCTCGACGCGGTCGCGCGGTATCGCTGGCGAGGATTCGGCGACGACCTGATCGAGCCCGACAGCGAAGACGCCTCGCGATTCGACAACGCCTACCAAAATCTCACGGACGGCGACTTCCAGGAATGGCAGCTAGGACTTCAGCTCGAGCTGCCGATCGGTCTGCGCGAGGGCCATGCCGCGGTCCGCAACGCCGAGTGGAAGCTCGCGCGCGAGCGCGCGATTCTCGACGATCAGGAGCGGCAGGTGGCGCACGATCTGGCCGTGGCGCTGCGCGAGCTGCACCGTGCCGATGTCGTGCGGCAGACGCATTTCGACGGCCGCCGCCGCGCCGCCGACCGCGTCGAGGCGGTCCGCCGCGAATACGAAGCCGGGCTTACCACGGTCGATCGGCTGTTGGAAGCGCAAAAAGACCTGGCCGAGGCCGAGGTGCTCTACTTCCGCGCGCTGGTGGCTCACGAGCTGGCGATCAAGGCCGTGCACTTCGAGAAGGGCTCGCTCTTGGACTACAACGAGATCCAGCTTGCCGAGGGTCCGTGGCCCGCCGGCGCGTACCGCGACGCACAGCGACTCGCGCGCCAGCGCGCCGCCGCCTGCAACATCGACTACGCGCTGACCTTGCCGCCCATCGTCTCGCGCGGCCCCTACTCGCAGCAGACGGCACCGGCGGAACTACCTGCAGAGGAGGTCGAAAGCGGCCGGCCGCTGCCGGAACTGGAACTCTTGCCCGACGTATCCAGCGGCAGCCGGCGGTTCGGCACGCGGCCGTCGACGGAAGATTTCTCGCAACAGCCCCTCGCAATTCGTCAACCGCCGGCAATGTTGCCGATCGCCGAGCCAACCGGCTATGAGCTGCGGATTCGCGCGCCGTCGGCGATCGCACAACACGCATTAATGTCGGCTTCACAACACGACGCTCGGTTCCGCAGCGGCGCGATCAATGGGATGCTTCGCGCGGCGGGGCAAGAGACCTCCCGATTGCTGGGGGCATCCTCGGCGCCATTCGTTGGAGATGGCAAACCGAGTCTCAGCGGACCGATTCTGCCTGACTTGCCGCCACAGCAGGAGGCGACGGCGCCACGAAGCTTCGACCGGCCAGTGGTGGAAAGGCGGCCTGACGCGCGCGGGCCGCTCGAGCCACCGATTCCGGACGAACCGGGGGGATAAACCCCCCGGGCTCGCGTTCGCCTGGCAGGTCAGGGAAGCCAGGACCAGACTTCGACGCGGAAGAATCGCAGGATGGGTCGCGCCAGCGCCTCCCAGAACAAGCCGTCGGCCACGATGATGCGCGCATAGCCGGTCATTTCCGGCATGAGCGTTTTCGGCGGCGCATCCAGTTGGGCGATCACGCGGACGAACTCGCCCTCGGCGGGTTGACGCGCCGTCTGAGCCAAGGTCTCGCGGTCCGAACGAACACGCTCAGCGGCAAGCTGAGCCTCCGTCGCCGCGGCCGGCGCTCCCTGGTCCACGCGGCCGGTCAACAGTGCCCCGTCCAGCCCCCACAGCCGCAGCTCAACACGTTGATCAAGCTGGATGAATTCCGCCGCGTCCTGGGTGGCTGCGATTTCGACTTGCAGCTTCGAGTTATCCTGCACCACTGCGATCAGCTCGCCCGGCTGTACATATTGGCCGCGACGTCGATCGACGTTCCAGGTGACGATCCGACCGGAGATGGGCGTGGTGATCGTTTTGAGCGCGAGTTGTCCTTCATGATACGCCAAGAGCGCCTCGGCGCGCGCCACCTCGGCGGCCGCTTCGCGGATCTCTTCCTCGCGCGGGCCGGCGGTCAGCCCGGTCAGCTCTTCCTGGGCGACGGCGAGCATCTTCATGGCCGATTCGTGGTCGAACCGCGCCCTTTCGATCTCGGCGGCGCTGACGGTGCCGTCCTTGGCAAGTCCTTCAACGCGCTGAAGCTCGCCCGTGGCGTACTCGAGTCGTTCCTTGGCGTGCTTCACCTCTTGCGAGGCGATTTCGATCCGCTCGGGCCGCGTGCCGGAGCGGAGCAGGTCGAGCTTTGCCTTGGCCTGATCCAACACGGCGCGCGTCGTCTCGACATTCATCTTCTCTTCGCGGCCGGCAAGCGAGGCGATCAGCGCGCCCGCTTCGACAACCTGCCCTTCGCGGATCGGCAGCTCGGTAATTTCACCGGCTATTTGCGCGCGAATGCCGTACTCGGCCACCGGAATCAGCCGCGCCTCGCCCCCGATCTCGTGCCGATAGGGAATGAATCCGCAGGCCACCAATCCGGCGAGCAATGCCAGGCGGATCGGCCAGCGGATGTACCAATGACCGCCCCCCCGTACCAGCCAGCGCACGATCGAAACAGACATCATCCCCCTCGCGATCTCTTCATGGTACCACCACACCAGCAGCACCGCACCGATGAGTGCCCCGGGGCCACGCGCGTGGTCCACCAGCAGCCAGCCGCCTCCACCCATTACCAAGAGTTGCAGCACCACAAGCCAAATTCGCGCTTGAATGCCGTAGAACGAAAACCAGAACCGCTCCTCGGCCGTCAGCGCCTCGCGCCGCTCGCTGCCTAACAGCCAAGAGTCGGTATGCGCCAATGCTCGCTCGTGCAGCCGTGGAACATCAAGCGCATAGCTCAATAGCGCGCATCCCTCAAACGGGAGAAACACGTTGATTCGCAGCAGCAGGCCGACCACGCACGGCGTGATCAACAACAAGCTCAGCAGCTCCGCGGTCGAGCCGCGCGATGCCGCCTGCCACGCAATCAAGGCCAATGAGCCGACGACCAGTCGCATCCAAAGCCCCAAGCTCAAGAGCGTATAGCGACCCTGTTCGTCAATCGTCGCCAATGAATCCCCTATGTCGCACTCAAAATAAGGAACCAGCCGCCGGTAAAAGCGCAGTCCGAACCGACGCACGCGCCCGCCGAACCGACGGCACGCCATGCCCTTGGCGAGCGCCATCGGCAGGCTGATCTCGATTAGCACTGTGATCACCCACAAGGCGGCAAGGCGGTACGGCGACACCACGACAAAGCGCATCGCGAGCTGGTCCATCAATCGCCCGAAATTCCGCGCCAGGATGTTCGCGCCAATGACTCCCAGCGCGGTGGCCGGCAGCACGCACGCCGGATGCAGCAACCAACCGAGCGCCAGCGCCGCCAGGTCGAAGCGACTATTCAGTCCGGCGCCGGGATCTTGCTTCGAGAGTGGCAGCGGCGCCGGCGGAATGATTCCTGGTCGAGCCGGCGGCGACGTGCTCGACGGATCATGCGCCAGCAGTCCACATTGCCGCAACTGCTCGACAAAATCCGATAGGTCGCGCCGCGGCAGTGTTCTCCCAAAGTGGTGGCGATAGCGCTCGCGCACGTCCTCGAGCGAGCTGATTCCGTCTAATTGGACGAAGAGGAACCGCTCCTCCATCCCCAACTCGTAGGCGTTGTCCTCCGCGTCGCGCAGCAAGAATCGCGATGGGGCCACGCGGACGAATTCAAGGTCGCCGCGTGCGCGAGGCCGCACAATGGACATGGGGTCGCGAAGCTGCTGAAGAGGAAAGGATGGGAAGGAGCGCGCAGTTTCTATCGTAACAAGGCTTGAGGCTTGAGAAATGCGACCAAGTGTAAGGCATCAAGCCTCGAATACCCCTCTTCGCGGGGGGTAGGGACAAGGGGCCCCCGAGGCGATTCGGCGTGGTTACCGGTGGTGGTGGTGGCTATAATCTCCCACCCTTTGTGCAGTTACCGCGCTTAAACTATGCGCTTAATGGGCTCGACGCCCTGAGACCTGAGGTTTGAGCGAAATCCTGTAGCCTCACGCCTCACGCCTCACGCCTCAAGCCTCGGATGGCTGTCGAACGATGGTCGGACACGGATGTCCGCGTACATCGCGCGCTCGCTCTGTCTTCGCGCGCTGGCCGCGCGTCGCGATCGCGTGTGTATTACTGAGCCTGGCGCGCGTCGCCGGCGGCGTCGATTCGACGGTGCGCGTGCGTGTCATGTGGGGGGGCGGCGCGCCACAGGCATGGCACGGTCATGCCGAGCTCAGCGACGGCAGCCTCACCGAGCTGCGCCTCTTGGGGACCGTGGCCGACGTCCCCGGCTCGATTTGGATTGACGGTCGCCGTGTCGAGGTCCGAGCCGCCGGTCCGCGTACCTACGATGGGTTCGAGATCACGGTCGCCAGTCCGAAGGAGGCCGTCCTGCGCGTGGAGTTGGCTGGGGTCGAATCCACGCCGCGAAGCGTGTCGCTGGACGTGCCGATCGCCAGGCTTCTCTCCGATACGGCGCCTCTCAGCGTCGCGCTCGACGAACTAGGTAGCCAATTGCAGGTGCGGCGCCCCTCGGCGGACAAGCTGCGCGTGCGGCTGGCACGCAAGTCGCTGGTGTTTTCCCCGGGCGAACGGTTCGACGTTGAGATTGAACCCTACGAGCTCGGCGCCAGCGCCGACGGGCGCATTCTGATCCAGGTGCAATTGCACGAGCTTGTGTCGTCGCGATTGGTGTGGTCGGGCGAATACGAGTGGACGGAAGCCAGTGCGCCGCTCGTGGCGCCGATCGCCATTGGCATCTCGCTGCCGCGCGTCGAGGGGGTGTACGACCTGTCGATCTCAGCCGTACCTCTACGCCTGCGCTCGCGGCTAGGACTGAGCCATCGGCTTGCCGAGCGCGCGGTGCAATTGGTGGTTGTCGATCGCGCGGCGCCGCCCCTCGAGGCCACCAACGTCGCGGCGCACGAAAACACGCTCGTGGAGATTGATCCAGCCGCGGCGCGATGGTGGGACCGGTTGGCCAAGCTGCCGCTCGTGCCGGGAATGCGTCGAGATTCACTGTCCAGCGGCGACTCTCATCCGTGGCGTCATGCTTTGGGGGACATGATCCAGCTCGATCCGCCGGCGAGCCGAGAGGAGATTCCTTGGGCGGCCTATCCGTTGCCCATTACGCAGCCAAGCCAGCCGCACATGCTCGAATTGACCTATCCGAGCGACGTGCGGCAGTCGCTGGGCATCAGCATCGTCGAGCCGAACGCCGCCGGGGCAGTCGTCCCAATCGGCCTCGATTCGGGGGTTTACGTACCGGACGACGCGGCGGCGACCGCGCCGCAATGGGCCACGCACCAGCTCATTTTCTGGCCGCGCACAACGTCGCCGGTTGCCGTGCTGACAAACCGAGCGATCGACCAACGTGCGGTGTTCGGCAAGATCCGTGTGAGCAGCATGGGCGAAAAATTGCCGCGGCAATTCGCGAGTCCGGCCGTCACCTCCGAACGTCTCATCCTGGGATACCTGGCGCGGCCGCTCTTGGCCGAAAACACGGGCGCACCTGAGGCACTCGATCCGGATAGCGGCCGTAGCTTGGACGACTGGCGGACCTACCTGATCGCGGCCAACCGCCTGGCGGAATACCTTCACTGGGCGGGCTACAACGGAGTGGTCATGTCGGTCGTCGCGGATGGGGCCGCGGTTTACCCCAGCGAGCTGCTCGACAGCACGCCGCGGCACGACAGCGGCGTCTTCTTCGAGACGGGCCAAGACCCAGTCGCGAAGGACGTGCTGGAATTGATCCTGCGAGTCTTCGACCGGCAAGGGCTGAAGCTGATTCCGGCCGTGAATTTCGACACGCGGTTGCCGGCGCTGGAGGAGATCCGGCGACGCGACGCCGCGGAGGCGCAATCGCTGGAATGGATCGGCCCCGACGGCGCCACCTGGCTCGATCGCCACGAGCCACAGGGCGGGCTCGCCCCGTACTATAACGTCTTGCATCCGGCGGTTCAGAAGGCGATGCGGGATGTCGTGCTGGAGCTCTTCGCGCGCTATGCGGGGCACCCTTCGCTGGCGGGCCTTGCCATTCCGATGTCGGCGTACGGCTACGCGCAATTGCCCGGCACGGAGTGGGGACTCGACGACGAGACGATGGCCCACTTCACGCGGGAGACCGGCATCGAGATACCAGGAGGAGGCCCTCAGAGGTTCGCCGTCCGCGCGGAATTGTCACGTGGAATGCACCGCGGGACGTGGCTGGCGTGGCGCGCCGAGAAGCTGCGAGAGTTTTATGGCGGCATCGAGCGCGAACTGTCATCCGTTCGTCCCGGCACGAAGGTCTATCTGCTCCCGACCGAGACATTGGAGAGCCCGGAAGCGCAGGCCCAGTTGCGACCGACGCTTCCGCGCAAAACCAAGGGGGCCTTGGACGAGGCGATGCTGGCGGCGGGGATCGATCCGGCGGCATTTGCCGAAACGGGTCGCATTGTATTATTGCGCCCCCAGCGAATCGCGCCGCCCGGCGAGATCGCCGAGCGCGCCGTCGACTTGGAGGTCAACGACGCGGCGGAGCTGGATCGCGCGTTACAAAGCGCGCCGCAACGCGGCAGCGTCTTTTTTCATCCGCCGCAAACGACTCGACTGGCATCCTTCGACGCGAAGAGTCCGTTTCAAACGACGACCACGTGGATGGTCTCGCAGCTATCTCCGGCCGGAGCGCTAAATCGCCGGCGATTCGTACACAGCCTGGCGACGCTCGATCCCCACATCATGGTTGACGGCGGCTGGCTGCTGCCCTTGGGCCAGGAAGCCGCGTTGCGCCCGCTTGTGGCGGTGTATCGTCGGCTGCCGCTTGCCGACTTCAAACCCCTGGCCGAAGAGACTCAGCCGGTGGTGATACGCACCGCGCGCCATGAAGGCCGCAGCTTCGTTTACCTGGCCAATGACTCACCGTGGAAGACGACCGTCTCGCTCGAGGTGTCCGCGCCGGCCGGGTGCCGTGCAGAAAGTTTGCGGCCCGATAGCGCGCCGCCTCCCGAAGTCGGCGGCACTCCAACGCCGTGGACGATCGAGCTGGAACCCTACGATCTGGCGGGGGCCGCGTTTTCCTCACCCAACGTGAAATTCGGCGTGCCGGCCATCACGATCGATCCGGCCGTGGCGACCGAGCTGGAGCTGCGAATCCGCGAGCTGGGCGCCCGCGCCAATGCTCTTGCATCTCCCCCCACGCTCGACGCTCTGTCCAATCCCGGCTTCGAAGCGCCTCTCGCCGCAAGCAACGACGTGCGCGGTTGGCAGCTCGATCCACCGCAGGGGGCCTCGCTGCGGCTCGACACGGCCAATCCGCACTCCGGCGGCCGATCGCTGGCTATCTCGTGCGACGTTCAGGGCGCTTCGCTCGCAAGCGACCCAATCGAAGTGCCCGCATCTGGAAGATTGACGCTCTGGGTATGGCTACGTGTCGACGATACCTCGCCGTCGCCCCCGTTGCGGTTGGCCATCGAAGGAAAGTGGAAGGACCGCCAATACTATCGACCCTCGTTGGAGTTTGGCCCCAACGATCTGAAGGAAGGATGGTGGCAGTTCTACTTTCCGATCGAAGACTTGCCCCTGGAGCGACTTGCGGAATTGCGCGTAAAAGTCGAAGTCCTCGGCGCTGGCACGGTATGGGTCGATGATGTGTCGCTCTCGCATCTGAGGTTTTCCGAAGTCGAGTTGGCCGAGTTGAAGAAGATCATTACCTTGGCCAACGTGAAGTTGGAGGCCGGTAAGCTCAGCGATTGCCAGCGCCTGCTGGAAGGATATTGGCCGCGGTTCCTCATGGCCAACGTTTCGGTCGCCCCCGGCCGCGTGGCGCGGATTCCCTCGGCTGCTCCGTCGGCCGCCGAATCGTCCGGTGCGGCCCCCGATGAATCACCCAGCACGCTCGATCGACTGAAGCGATTCGTACCGAAGTTCCTACGGTACTAGTCAGCGGCTGATCCGCGAGGCCGCCACGAGTTCATTGCGACAGTAAAGCGCGACTCGATCGCAGCCGGCTGGTAGCCGAGCTGCGTCGATCCGAACCAGCCCCAATTGAGCGGACGAGGCGGCGACAGTGCGGAGTGATTCACGCGACGTGGTCTCGGTCCACAGCACCACGAGGTCCGGTTTCTCGTGGTGAATGGTCGCCGTCAATACATCTGGCGGCATTGCGGGCGAAATTTCCCGGTGATTGCCTCGTGCGTAGTACCCCACAAGGCGATCGAGGTTCTTCGAACAGAACATGGACCGTCCCGATCCAAACTCGCGCTCGATCCAACGGCCCAGCTCAGCGCGGAGCTCGCGGCTGTGATACCGGCTGGCCAGCGCATCGTAGCTGCCCACGACGGCGAACATGCAGACGGCGATGCCAACCAGGGCACCGCGCGGAGAGCCCACCGGAAAACGAACGAATTGGTGAGGCACTAGCGCGACCAGCGATTCCAAGCCGATTGCCGCGACGGGCAACAGCGGCAACAGTACCAGCACCGCGTATCGCTTGGTCGTCTCGTGGCTGTACCAGAACACGATCCACATGCCCAGCGCGGTGGCCGCGGCCAGCACAATGGGGGAAAACGGCGCCGGCCCGCGCGGCCAGCGCCGCGCCGCGACCGCGCCGGCCAAGAGCAAGACAACATACGTCTCGCGCATGCCGCGCACGAGCGTGTGACCAAACCCCCACGCCAACTGGCGCGTCGAAACCGCCGATACGACGGCAGGCGACTGCCGGCCAACTGCATCGGACTGCGTGGCGTCCGTATCCACGAGCGACTGGACATAGTTGCCAACAATCCGCAAATGATAAAAACGGCCCCACTCCCATTCGGCGCGATCGCGCAGCCAGGTGACGTTCGCCACGAGCAGCAGTGCTGGATAGGCAGCCAGGCAGACGAACAATCCCACCGCCAAATGCACACGCCAACGCGGCGCGTCACGCCATGGGCGAACGAGCCAGATCGACAGCGGCAGTAGCAAGAGCCAGCCGTCGAACCGCGTCAGCACGGAGACGGTGAGCGCAAGCGCGGCGGCAACAAACCATCCCCAGCCATCCATCGAAGTCGCTCGCCAGCCACAATACAGCGTCAGCATGCTCATGAGCCAAAAGATCGGATCGCGTATACCATCGCCGCTCCACTCGATCGCCTCGGGGTGAAATGCATAGAGGAGACACGCCAGCGTGGCGACGCGTTGGCAAAACACGCGCCGCGCCCACCCGAAAAGCGGTAGCACCACGAGCGACGAGCACGCGAGGCTGATGAGCTCGCCGGCCGACTCCCACGGCACCCCCGCTGCGTGAACGGCCGCCAACAGGACGACGTATGCGTTCAGCCGCAAATCCCCAAACGCCGCAGTGAAATCGCCGCGTTCAAAATCCGCGGCGCGCTCGATGTAATACACGGCGTCGGAGCACAAGGTGTCGCGCCGCCAGGCCACGGCCATGCGCGGCAACGCCGTCGCGGCCACCAGGACAGTCAATGTCAGCAGCGTTTCACGGTCGAAGCGAAAGTTCGCGGCCACGCCGGACAAAGGCATAGGAAGCATCTGGCGAATTGAGCGGAGCCATCAGTAAACTTCGGCGTCCGGCGATTGTAGTAGGCTTGGTTTGACCGGCGAACGGCAATAGGGGCCGTCAAAGGCGGCGCCGCTTCGAATGCGAAGCAGGCGGCAAATACAAGAAGCAGCGGGGTGCGAGGCCTGCCGAAACGGCAGTAATATTCGCGCAAGGTCGCCTGGAAAATCTTCCTAAAACACCCAATTTCTCTTCCTTGTTTTTTGATCGCGTGTTACAAGTGATGATAGAGACATGAGTTGAGTCGCGTGATGCCTCCTGCTCGTCGTGGATGGCACTTCAACGGTATCGAAATTGCAAAAGCGCGCAGTTGTGCAGCCGAGCTCCGAGTATTGAGTGTCGACGGGGTGCATTTGTCTGCGAACGGCACCCGGTTCGGTGAGGATTGCAGCGTGTTGATCCGAGAGCCCTCCATTTTGATCACCGACGACGATCCCGGCTTCCGCGAGACGTTGTGCGGTGTGCTTGCGCCTCAAGGATTTCGCACGCTACTGGCGGCCGACGGAGAAGAAGCGCTCCAAATCGTGCGCCACGAGGTCGTCCATCTCTTGCTCTTGGACATGCACATGCCGCGGCTCACCGGTCTGGAGACGTTGCGCCAGGTGAAGCAGTTCAAGGCGCTCCTGCCGTGCATTCTCATTTCCGGCGACGCGGATGAAGCGCTGCGCCAGCAAGCTCGCCGAGCGCAGGCCTTCTCGGTGCTTACCAAGCCCGTCAGCCACCGGCACATTACGCGCGTCGTGCGCATGGCGCTGCGCCGCTCGTACAACTGGCTGCCACAGGGCTGATCTGGCGGTTGGTCGCCTGATCGACGCGGTATGCTGGCGCCAGCAGTGCTAGCAGGCTGAACGATGGCTGTGAAATCTCACGCCAATGGCGTATTCAAAGACGTAGCGCGTCTCCGCGCTACGGTTCGACGCTCACAGGATACGCGGCATCAACATCGTCGAAGCTCGACGAATCGTTCCACCGTTTGCACAACGAACCTCGACTGAGGTATGTTTACCGCCATACGCAGGGACGCGGCCGCCGTCGGATCGCGTCGCACCGTTCGATGCGTTAAGGAGTCTTGCCGTCATGACGACCGCGACGAAACCCAGCCACAAGCTTTCATTCCATGATCGGCTTTCGCGCCTTTCGTTCGAGCAGGCATGTAAACTGCTCGGCACGCAAGGGCGGCGCTTGATACTTGCCGGGGCCAGGGTCGAGGTCAGCGCCAAGGAACACGCGTATCTGGGTGGCGACTTGTTTCGCGTGACGTTTCCCGCCGCTCTGGGCGAGGGCGAAGCGGTGGCCACCATGACACTGCGTGCCGACGCGCTGGACCGCCTGCATTTGAATTGCACCGCGTGCGACGAGCCGTGCATTCACCTGGGCGCTGCGCTGTCGCTCTTGCTCGAGAGCAAAACGCTTTTGGGCCTGGCGGTCCCACCGAAGGAACGAGTGCCGGTGGAGAGCTTGCGCGAGGACGAGCTGCTGCGCCGCGCCATGTGCGAGCGCGCCGAGCGCGCCAAGCTGGAGCGCATGAAAGTCGCCACCTTAAATGCCGAGCGACCTTGGACTGATTATTCGGTCACCAGCACCCTCAGCGGCAAAACCTACCGCGTGGCACTGCGCGGCTTCGATCCCGGCGTCTCGTACTGTTCCTGCCCCGACTTTCGCACCAACACGCTGGGCACTTGCAAGCACCTGATGAGGGTGACCGCCCTGGTGAAGAAGAGATTCACCAATGCTCAGTTGAAACGCCGCTACAAGCGGAAACGGATCGCGGTGCACCTGCGTTATGACGGACAGATATCTTTGCGGCTGGCGGCGCCGGAAGGGCTCGACGGTGAGGCCGCGGCCATCGTCGCGCCCTTGCTCGAGCGCCCTATTGACGACGTGGCGGACCTCCTCAAACGGCTGAAGAAACTCGATACCATTTCCCAGGAGTACCACGTCTACCCGGACGCCGAGGAGCTGATCCAACAGCGCTTGCACGAGGAGCGGATCCGCGCTCGCGTGGACGAAATCCGCCGCGACCCGGTAGGGCATCCCTTGCGCACCACGCTCCTGCGCGTGCCGCTCTTGCCCTACCAGTTGGACGGGATCGCGTTTGCCGTGCAGGCTGGCCGCGCGGTGCTGGCGGACGACATGGGCCTGGGCAAGACGATCCAAGGCGTGGGCGTGGCCGAGTTGTTGGCCAACGAGGTCGGCATCAAGAAGACGCTGGTGATCTGTCCCGCCTCGCTGAAGTCGCAGTGGCGCAATGAGATCCACCGCTTCTGCGGCCGCGACGTGCAATTGATCGGCGGCCGCACCGCCGAGCGCGCCGGCCAGTATGCCAACGAATGCTTCTTTACCGTTTGCAACTACGAGCAGGTGCTCCGCGACATCCTGGCCATCGAGCCGGTCACCTGGGACTTGATCATCCTGGACGAGGGGCAGCGGATCAAGAACTGGGAGGCCAAGACCAGCCGCGTGATCAAGGGGCTTAAGTCGCGATTTGCGCTGGTGCTGTCCGGCACGCCGCTCGAAAACCGGCTCGACGAGCTTTATTCGGTCGTGCAGTTCATCGACGACCGCCGGCTGGGACCCGGCTTCCGCTTCTTCAACCAACACCGCGTGGTCGACGAAAAGGGAAAGCTGCTCGGCTACAAGAACATGGTTCAGCTTCGCCAGCGCCTGCGGCCAATCCTGCTCCGCCGCACGCGCAATAGCGTCAAGCTTGAACTGCCCGAGCGGACCGACGAGATCGTGCGCATCACGCCCACCGACGAGCAAAGGCTGCTGCATTCCAGCCACTTGTATTTGGTGGCCCAGATCGTTCGGAAAAAGTTCCTGACCGAGATGGACATATTGCGGCTGCGGATGGAGTTGTTGATGTGCCGTATGTGCGCCAACAGCACCTACCTGGTGACCAAGCAAAAGCCGGGGTACTCCAGCAAGCTGGAACGGCTGAGCGAGCTGTTCGATACAATCGCCGACGAAGCCAGCCGCAAGGTCGTGCTCTTCTCCGAGTGGACCACGATGCTCAACCTGATCGAGCCCCTGCTCAAGAAGCGCCGCATGCGGTTCGTGCGGCTCGACGGCAGCGTGCCGCAGAAGAAGCGCCAAGCGCTCGTGCACGAGTTCCAGACCGATCCGGCCTGCCGCTTCTTCATTACGACCAACGCCGGCAGCACCGGGCTGAACCTGCAGGCCGCCAACACGGTGATCAACGTCGACCTGCCGTGGAACCCGGCCGTGCTCGAGCAGCGCATCTCGCGCGCGCACCGCATGGGCCAGAAGGAGCCGGTCCAGGTGTTCATCCTCGTCACCGAGGGAACGCTCGAGGAAAACCTATTGGCGACGCTGAATTCCAAGCGCGAGGTGTTTTTGGCGGCGCTCGATCCGGAATCGGATGCCGACGTGGTGTCGCTCCTCAGCGGCGGGGATGATCTGCGCACTCGGCTGGAGGTTTTGCTCGGCGCCCGGCCCGACGCGCCGGTCGACGAAAGCCAGAAGGCGCAAGAGCGTGAGACGATTCGCGCCGCGCAAACCGGCGACGCGGCACGCCGCGAGCGAGTGGCCGCGGCCGGCGGCGAGATGCTCGGCGCGGTCTTCAACTTCCTCGGCGAGCTGGTTCAGGATGAGCAAAGCCCCGCCCCGCCCGAAAACGTCGTCCAGCAACTTCGCGGGCATCTCGGCGCCTGCGTCCAACCGGATGAGGCAGGCCGCCCACGGCTGACGCTCACCCTGCCGGACCACGCTAGCCTGGATCGGCTGGCGCAAACACTCGCGCGGCTGCTGGTCGCCGAGAAGCCGCAGGGTTGACTTTTTCCGTGCGCCGCCGGCCGGCTTACGCCGGCCTGCGGCACCCAGACAGCAAAGCTGTCCGAGCGAACCCGCAACAAGAAGATCGAAGTCCGCTTGACCACCGGTCACCACGACGATAACAACCGACGATGCAAGGACTCCAAAACCCGCTACCAGGCGGGACCGCTACCGTTGCGTCTCCA
>Ga0187892_10003054_pt1 | contig 31530 bp, 34 predicted proteins | sample MA1701073metaG_FD_139345 | JGI IMG/M metagenome (GOLD analysis project Ga0187892, IMG submission 139345) | Bio-ooze microbial communities from a basaltic lava cave in the Kipuka Kanohina Cave System on the Island of Hawaii, USA - MA170107-3 metaG ...
CCCTGCCCTCTCCCCAGAGGGGAGAGGGAGAGCCGTCGACCTCGCTCCCTCTCCCTTCCAGGGAGAGGGCCGGGGTGAGGGTCGGGCCGATCGACGCGCGCCCCTCACCCTGCCCTCTCCCCAAAGGGGAGAGGGAGAGCCGTCAGCCTCGCTCCCTCTGCCTTCCAGGGAGAGGGCCGGGGTGAGGGTCGGGCCGATCGACGCGCGCCCCTCACCCTGCCCTCTCCCCAAAGGGGAGAGGGAACCCGACCCTCGAGGGCCGGGGCGAGGGCGTGGTAGAGCCGTCAGCCTCGCTCCCTCTCCCCGGAGGGGAGAGGGAACCTAACATCGCTTGCGCCTGACACACTCGGCGGAGCGGAGAGGACATGGAACGGATCATCTGCGCCGACTCGCGCCTCATCCACACGATCGGGCACTCCACGCGCAGCGCCGAGTCCTTCCTCGCGCTACTCCGGGCTCACGCGATCACCTGCGTCGTGGACGTCCGCCGGTGGCCCGCCTCGCGGCGCTTCCCGCATTTCGCGCGTGAGCCGCTCAGCGCCGCGCTGGAGTTGGCGGGGATCCGTTACGTGTGGCGCCAGGACCTCGGCGGCTATCGCACGCCCTCTCCCGACTCGCCGAACACCGCCTGGCGCACTGGAGCATTCCGCGCGTACGCCGACCACATGATGACGCCCGCGTTCGAGCGCGCCATGCGTGACCTGGCAACGCTGGCCGTCTCGCAGCGCATCGCCGTGATGTGCGCCGAGGCGGTCCCGTGGCGCTGTCACCGCCAGCTCCTCGCCGACGCCTTCACCGTACGCGCCTGGTCGGTGCGCCACATCCTCGACACCGGCTGCGACGCGCACCACCTCCCGGCCTTCGCCCGCCCGAGCGGGACGCGCATCGTCTATCCAGGAAGCTAGACGCGCGCGGCGGTCCAACCGTGTTGCGTCGACGAGGCGACACGACCTACCATGTCAGCCGGTCTGCGATGAAGGTCTTCCTCGACGAGGTGGCGACGGCCGCTCGATTCTTGACTCGTCTCCCGGCGTTCCTGCGACACCCGACCGACCTCGACACGGCCCGGCGCCTCGTCGCCCGTCGCCTCGAGCGCCGCGAGGAGCAGTTCATCGAGCACCTGCGGCTGGCGGTCTTCGCTCGGCCGACCAGCCCTTACGCCGACCTTCTGCAGGCCGCGGGCTGCCGGCCCGGTGACGTCGAGAAGCTGGTACGCACGGAGGGCGTCGAAGGCGCTCTCAGCGCGCTCTACCGCGCCGGCGTCTATCTGACCATCGACGAGTTCAAGGGCCGGCGGCCGGCCGTGCGCGGAACCGCCACGATCAGCGTCTCGCCGGAGCGGCTGAGCAACCCCCGCTCGGCGCTCCACGTTCAGGCGCGCAGCGGCGGGAGCCGAGGCGCCGGGACGCCCGTCGTGTTCGACCTCGCGTTCATCGTTGGGTGCGGCGCAGACCTCGCGCTCTTCCTGGACGCGCGCGGAGGTCGCGCATGGACGCACGCCACCTGGGAGGTGCCGGGCGGGGGTTCGGTGTTCCGCATGCTCAAGCTCGCGAGCATCGGCGCGCCCCCGGCCCGCTGGTTCTCGCAGGTGGACGTCGCGGCGCCAGGGCTCCACCCGCGATATCGATGGAGCGCACGCCTCCTCCGCTGGGCGGGGGCGCTGAGCCGCGTGCGGTTGCCGCGGCCGCTGCACGCGCCGATCGCCGATCCGCTGCCGATCGCCAGGTGGATGCGCGAGCTGCTCGACGCCGGCCGCACGCCTCACCTGATGGCACTGGCCAGCTCGGCCGTCCGGCTCTGCCAGGCCGCCGTGGCGTCCGGGATCGACCTCGGCGGCGCGCAGTTCACGCTGATGGGGGAACCGACGACGGCCGCGCGCATGGACGCGATCCGGCGCGCCGGGGCGGCGGGTGTGCCGCGCTACGGCACGGTGGAGTGCGGCCCGCTGGGCTATGGCTGCCTCGCGGCTACCACGCCCGATGAGGTCCACGTCGTGCGCGATCTGCAGGCGGTCGTGCAGCCCGGGGCCGAGGCCGCGCGGCCGGACGTTCCTGCGCAGTCGCTCCTCCTGACCGCGCTTCATCCGGCTGCGCCCTTCGTGCTCATCAACGTGGCCATGGGTGATCAGGCCACGCTGCGCGAGCGCGCCTGTGGCTGCCCGCTCGAAGCGCGCTGGCCCATCCACCTCGAGGAGATCCGGAGCTACGAGAAGCTCACGGCGGGCGGCATGACGTTCCTCGATACGGACGTGATCCGCGTGCTCGAGGAGACGCTCCCCGCGCGGTTCGGCGGCGCCCCGACCGACTACCAGCTCGTGGAGCGGGAAGGGCCGCACGGCCGGCCCCAGCTCGTATTGCTCGTTCACCCGCGTGTGGGGCCGCTGGACGCGGAGACCGTCGCGCGGAGCTTCCTCGAGGCGATCACCCAGGGGTCGGGGCCCGAGCGGGTGATGGGGCTCGTCTGGCGCGAGGCCGATCTGTTGCGGGTCGAGCGCCGGGAGCCGCTCACGACACGCGCGGGGAAGATCCTGCACCTGCACGCGGTGGCGGCGCCGCCACCGCCGGAAACGAGTTGATGGCCGCGGTGAGCCGCAGTCTGCGCGAGGCCGGCATGCTCGCGCGCCTGACGCGAGACCTGCCACACTTTCTGCGCGCCGCTTCCGAGCCCCCGGCGCCGATCGTTCAGCGGAGATCCAGCGCGCGTGCGGAGAGCTTCCTGCAGCTCGCCGAGCGGGCCATCTACACCATCCACGCAGCCCGTACCGACGGCTGCTGCGCAGCGTCGGGTGCGCGCCCGCGGACCTGCGTGCGCTCGTCGACCGCGAGGGACTCGAAGGTGCCCTCGGCACACTGGCCGACAAGGGCGTGTACGTCGGCTTCGAGGAGTTCAAGGGCCGCCGGCTGATCGAGCGCGGGAGCGAGCGATTCGCGACGCACGCAGAAGATTTCGACAATCCATTCCTCGAGCCTGACTTCGAGCTTCGGACGAGCGGCTCGAGCGGACCGGAGAATGTGGTCCGGCTGTCGCTCGAGTTCGTTGCTGACCAGGCGGTGAACCAGGGGCTGGTATTGCGCGCGCACGGACTCGAGCGCGCTCAGCACGCGATCTGGATGCCCGCACCGGTCTTCCAGATCTTGCGGTACGCACGGCTCGGCCGCCCGCCCGTGGCGTGGTTTCATCCCGTCCAGCCTCTGCCGTGGCGGGTGCGATTCGTCGGGTGGTTTCTCCGCGTTCTCGGCGCGTTCGTCGGTTGTGCGCTGCCCGCTCCCGTGTGGGTCGAGCTCAGCGCGCCCGGCCGGCTGATCGACTGGCTGGTCGAGCGCCTGGCGGACGGACAGCCGCTGTGCCTCACGACGTACGCCAGCCAGGCCGTGCGCGTCGCTCACGAGGCGCGGAGGCAAGGGCGCTCGCTCGACGGTCTCTGCTTCATCTGCATCGGCGAGCCGTTCACGGAGGCCAAGCACCGCGTCATCGCGGCCTCGGGAGCGCGGGCGATCGCGACGTACAGCTCGACCGAGACCGGCGTCATGGCCTCACGCTGCGTCGAGCCTCGCGGTGCCGACGACCTTCACGTGTACAGAGATTCCTTCGCGCTCATCCAGCGGCGCCGGCTCATCGGGGATCTCGCGGTGTCGGTGCCGGCCCTGCACCTCACGTCGCCGCTGGCGTCCGCGCCCAAGATCATGCTCAACGTCGAGACGGGAGACCACGGGACGCTGGAGCGCCGCGACTGTGCATGCGGCCTGGGTGCGCTCGGCCTGCGGGATCACCTCTCCGGTGTGCGCAGTCACGAGAAGCTCACGGGCGAGGGGATGACGTTCCTGAGGACCACGCTGCTGCAGATCCTGGAGGAGACGCTGCCGCGGCGCTTCGGCGGCACGGCCGGGGAGTATCAACTGGTCGAGGAGGAGGATGCGGACGGTATCCTGCGGCTGTCGCTCCTCGTGAGCCCGACCATCGAGAGCGCGGACGAGGAGACGCTCAGGCAGGCCTTCCTGGGCGAGCTGTCCCGAAGAAGTCAGCTCGAGAAACACATGGCGGCGATCTGGGAGCGGGCCGGCACCCTCCGGGTCCGGCGGGAAACGCCGCGGCTGACGACCGGCGGCAAGGTCCAGCCGTTCCGACCGCTCGGAAGCTCGCGCACGTCATAGTCGCTCGCTCGACGCGGGCGAACATCCTGGTATCCTGCAGCCGAGGAGCGAGAGCGATGTCCCTGATCGTGCGACTGCTGATCAACGCGGTGGCCTTGCTGGTCGCGGCCTGGCTGGTGCCGGGGATCCACCTGAGCGCCGCGCGCGGCCAGGCGGTGCCGAACGACTGGCTCACGCTGGCGATCGTCGCGCTGATCTTCGGCGTCGTGAACGCGATCATCCGCCCGATCGTCTTGTTTTTGACGCTGCCCTTGAACATCTTGACGCTGGGGCTGTTCACGTTCGTGGTCAATGCGCTGATGCTGCTGCTGACGAGCTGGATCGCCGAGGGCATGGAACTCGGATTCCGCGTCGACGGATTCTGGCCCGCGCTGCTCGGCGCCCTGATCATCTCGGTCGTCAGCTTCCTGCTGAATCGGCTCACGCGGAGCTGACCGGCCCGCCACGGGCGCTCGGGCTAGCCCTTGTGTCGGGCCGTCCGCTACGTCAGACTGGCGGCCTCCCACCGTCGAACATTTTGAAGGAGGATGGCGATGCGAACCACAGCCGCAGTGCTTTACGAGATCAACAAGCCGGTGGTGGTCGAGGACGTCGAGCTGCTGGAGCCGGGCCCGCACGAGGTCCTGGTGAAGTGGACGGCCAACGGCGTCTGTCACAGCGATCTGCACGTGATCACGGGCGACTACCCGCATCCGTTGCCCGTCGTGCTGGGACACGAGGCGGCAGGCGTGGTGGAACGCGTCGGTCCGGGCGTGGAGACGGTCAAGCCCGGTGATCACGTCTGCTCGAGCTACATCCCGTCCTGCGGGAAGTGCTCGTACTGCATCGGCGGGCAGCCGACACTGTGCGCGCTGCGCGACAATCCGCGCTGGTTCATGCTCGACGGCACCTCCCGGTTCCGTCGCAATGGCGAATCACTCCATCACTTCCTGCAGGTCTCGGGCTATGCCACGCACTCCGTGTTGCTCGAGCAGAGCGTGATCCCGATTCGCAAGGACGCGCCGCTCGACGTGGTCTGCCTCGTGAGCTGCGGGGTACTGGCGGGCGCGGGACCAGTCTTCAACCGGGCCAAGGTGCCGCCGGGCGCCAGCGTGGCCGTGTGGGGCTGTGGCGGCGTCGGGCTCAACACCATCCAGGCCGCGCGGCTGGTCGGAGCGGGGAAGATCATCGCCGTCGACGTGGTCCGGCAGAAGCTCGCGTGGGCGGAGGAGTTCGGCGCCACCCACGTGGTCGACGCCTCCCGGGAGGATCCGGTCGCGCGCGTGCAGGCGCTGAGCGGCAGCAATGGCGTGGATTTCAGCTTCGAGGTGGTGGGCACGCAGCGCACGATCGAGCAGGCGTTGCTCGCCACCCATCGCGGCGGCACCTGCGTCGTGGTCGGGATCAGCCCGGCCGGTACGCGCGTCTCCGTCGACCCGATGCTGCTGGTCCAGCAGCGCGTGCTCACGGGCTCCTCGTTCGGCGGCGGCCACCAGCGCACCGACGTCCCGATGCTGATCGACCTCTACATGAGCGGCCAGTACAAGCTCGATGAGCTCGTCAGTCGCCGCCTGCCTCTCAAGGAACTGAACCACGCCTTCGATCTCATGGTGCAGGGCGAGGTCAAGCGCAGCGTCATCGTCTATGGGTGAGATGAAGTGTCTATGGGTGAGATGAAGCGCCGGACCTTCCTTGCCGTCAGACGGTGACCTTGTCCCCGGCCGGCCGGGCCCGCGCGAAGTGCAGCTTGTAGTACGTGATCCAGATCGTGATGGCCGGCGTGCCGATCACCGTGGGCCACAGCCAGCGCACCGTCGTGGGCAGGAACGTGAAGTTGACGACGGAGAACGCCGAGACGGCGGCGATGTAGGAGGCCAGCATGCCCGTCATGTGGGCGAACCACCACGCGTTGCGATCGGCGGGCGGCCGCACGAAGCTCCAGATGTCCCGTCCCGCCAGGATCAGCCCGATCGCGCCGAAGACCACCGGGACGAGGCCGAGCTGTTGCCACACCGCGCTCGGGCGGGTCACACTCAGCCCGATCAGCGCCGCGCTGGCAGCGCCGGTCAGCAGCGCGGCGGTCCAGTCCAGCCCGGTCGGGCCGTCACCGCGGTCCGGGCGCTTGCGGCCGAGCACCCGATAGGCCGAGAACGCCAGGTAGAAGCTGAACACCGCGAGCAGCGCGAGGAACACGTTCGGGCGCCACACGCCGAGCACGACGGCGGTCGCCGCCACCACCGTCATCGCCCAGAAGTAGATCTTGCCCCAGCGCCGATGGGCACGGCCGCCCTTGACGGTGAGGAGCGCGCCGGGCGCCACGAACAGGGCGACCACTCCGGCCAGCACATGAATCGCGCGCAGAGCGGACATCATCGATTCCATGACAGGACCTCCTCAGCCCGCTCGTGGGCGCTTCGCAGCACGGGGCCGCCGTAAGCGGTCGAGCGTGCGCAGCGTCTCGTCGCACCAGCGCGACAGCGCCTGCGCGCGGTGACGACCGTAGCTCAGCGTCAGGAGCCAGTAGGGCAGCTCGGGATGGCGGCCGTGGTCCGCCCGCAGGCGCGCCCTGATGGCGTCATACGTCTGCGCGAGCTCCCGCTGGCGCTGTCGGTAGCGCTCCACGTGCCCCCGCGTCGTCTCGAGGCCGGCGGCCCGGCCCAGGAAGAGCTTGAGCAGCAGCTCGCTGCGGAAGCCCTCCGTGCGCACCGGCGCGGCGAGCCAGCCCTCCAGCTCCCGCCTGCCGGCCGGCGTGAGCGCGTACACGTGGCGGTCCGGCCGGGCTCGCTGGCGCTCGGTGCGGCGCCGGACCAGCCCAGCCGCGGCCAGCCGGGCCAGGATCGGATAGAGCTGCCCGTAGCTCTCGCTCCAGAAGTGCGCCACGCTGCCTTCGATGAGCTTCTTCAGGTCATAGCCCGAGCGCGGCCCCATGGTGAGCAGCCCGAGCACCGCATACTTGGTCGTGCTGTCGCGCATAATATCTGAGAGATATATATCCGAAAGCGACACGAAGCGCAAGCGCCGCCGCCGCACGGTGACGATGTTCGGGCGCGGGGGAGATAGCGGCGCGGCGCGCCCGGCGGGTCGGGCCGGGCTACTTCGTCTGGGCGAGACCGGTCGAGCAGCGCACGCCGGTGCCACCCATTCCGCAATAACCCCACGGGTTTTTCGCGAGGTACTGCTGATGGTCGTCCTCGGCGTAGTAGAACTCGGGCGCCTCTCGGATCTCGGTGGTGACGGCGCCGTAACCGGCCTGGCGCAGCTGCGCCTCATACGCGGTTCGCGACGCCTCGGCCGCTTTCTGCTGGGCCGGGCCGTACCAGTAGATGGCCGACCGGTACTGCGTGCCGACGTCGTTGCCCTGGCGCATCCCCTGGGTGGGATCGTGGTTCTCCCAGAAGATGCGGAGCAGATCCTCGTAGCTCACCTGCGCGGGATCGAAGACCACGCGGACGACTTCCGCGTGGCCGGTGCGCCCGCTACACACCTCGTCGTACGTGGGGTTCGGCGTGAACCCGCCCGCGTAGCCCACCGAGGTCGAGTAGACGCCCTTCGTTTCCCAGAACTTCCGTTCCTCGCCCCAGAAGCATCCCATGCCGAACAACGCGAGCTCGAGACCATCGGGAAAGGGCGGCTCGAGGGGCGCGCCGTTGACGGCGTGCGCCCGCGACACGCGCATCCGCTCGGTGCGCCCGGGCAATGCCTCGTGTCGCGCCGGCAGACTCAGCGTCTTCGATCGTGGCCACATGGCGATGCCTCCTGCGCTCATTGTGGGTGCCGGCGGCGTCGGGGTCAACCGGCGAACGTGGTAAGGTCGGCGGCAAACAACCCGTCCCCTGGAGGTAGGCCATGTCCACGCCGACTGCCGACTCCGATCACCCGCGCCGAGCGCGCGGGCTCCTGCAACGCTGCGGGGTCTCGAGCGCAGGTCTGTCCGATGCCGACGCGCTCGCCCGGGCCGCGCAGATCGTCGATGCCGTCGCCGCGTCTCGCGGGGCCGACCTCGCGGCGAGGTGGGAAGAGCACGTCAACGCCGAGTTCAAGCTCCACGACGTGAAGGCGACCATGGCGACGATGGTCGAGGAGCCGTACGTGCACAACGTGCCGACGGTGGTCGGCGGCCGCGGCGGCGCCGGCGTCAGGCGCTTCTACAGCGAGCACATGATCCCGCGGCTGCCCGCCGACATGGAGGTGGTCCCGATCTCGCGCACGCTCGGCGCCGACCGACTCGTCGACGAGCTGATCGTGCGCTTCACGCATGACCGCGAGATCGATTTCATGCTGCCCGGCGTGGCGCCCACCGGCAAGCGGGTCGAGTTGCCCCACGTCGCGGTCGTGGGCTTCAGCGGAGACAAGATCAGCTACGAGCACATCTGGTGGGACCAGGCCTCGCTGCTCCTGCAAGTGGGCCTGCTCACCCCCGGCCACTTCCCCGTCGCCGGCCCCGAAGCCGCCCACGCCCTCATCGCCCTCACCCAAAGCCGGGGTCAGGCTTTTACTCCTTGACATTTTCGGCGTTCGCGTGGAACGGAGCTGAAAGTGTCAAGAAGTAAAAGCCTGACCCCGAGGGTGCGGGGACCCTCAGCCTGCCCTCTCCCTGGAGGGGAGAGGGATTTGAGGGATCACGGCGCGTCGCGTGAGACGAGGTAGTACGAGGCCACGCTGATCCGGTAGTCGCTTCCTTTCTCCGGCACTGGCAGCGTGAAGTAGGCGCGGCCGCCCGAGGGGATGTCCCCGGGGACGAAGCCGAAGCCTTCCTTCACGACGCGCCCCTGGTCATCGAGCACCTGGATGCGCAGCCGCATCCCGCCGACGCGGAAGTTGTGGGTCGAGTAGACGTAGCCTTCGAGCGAGGGCCCGCGCCGAGAAAAGGCCTGCGGTCCGTACTCCACCCTGAAGTATCGGTCGATCTCCGCCTGCCCCTGGGCCCCTGCTGAGGGTAACGGCACTGGGAGCAGCGCGAAGAGGAGTCCGGCGAGCAGGATCCGTCGCGCGATCACCACGCGAAGGTAGAAGAAGACCTCGTGGGCGTCAAGCGCCGAGCGTACCGTGTCACGCGATCGACGTCGGTAACGGTCGACCAGTCCTTTGATTCCGAACGGTTAGGCTCGCGCGTCCTTGGCATCCGGGTTGCTCCTGCGGGACACCGGTACAGGCGCGCGCGTTCGCTTTTTAACGCCGGGATCCGGATGTCCGTGGGGCACGATGGACAGGACGGAGGACCTCATGCGACCACTGCGAGTACTCGCCGCTGCTGTCCTGCTCCTGGCGTGCGGTTGCGCCAGCGCAAAACCCGTGCGGCTGCCCGCCGACATCGCGGGCCGCTGGGTCGGCACCTGGACGGGCTACGGCAACCTGGACGTCGGGCGCGTCGACGCCGCCACGCTCGAGCTGAACCAGAACGGTGACCGCGCCTGGGGCCGGATCCTGCTCGACGGCAGCATCGCGGCGGACTCGGTCCCGAAGGCCGTGCGGCTGACCGGGCTCACGGGCGCGCGCGTATCGGTCCAGGTCAAGGGCTCGAAGGTCGTCGTGCGACACGAGCTCGGTGGAGAGCTGTTCACGGCCGACTTCGACGTGAGCGGCGACCACATGGAGGGCCGGGTGCGCCACGTCAAGCCGTACCTGACCATCATCCTGGACCGCGTGAAGTCGGAGGAGCCGGTGCCGCTGGCGGCGCCCGTCGTGCCGCCGGCACCGACCCCGGTCGCGCCGACGGTAGCGGTCGCGCCCGCGCCCGCGCCCGCGCCCGCCGCGCCCGAGCCTCCCCCCGCCGCTCCGGTCGCACCGCCGCCGCCGAGCCCTCCGCCGGTTGCCGTCGCGCCGCCCGTCGCTGCCCCGGCCCCGCCCCCGGCCGCCCAGTTCGCGAGCGTCACGGAGGTCAAGCGCATCCAGTTCGAGTTCGACAGCGCGGTCGTGCGGCCGGCCGACGCGCGGATCCTGGACGCCAACGCGCAGTGGCTCCGCGAGCATCCGGACACGCTCGTGCTGATCCAGGGGCACTGCGACGAGCGCGGCACCAGCGAGTACAACCTGGCCCTGGGGGAGCGCCGGGCCCGGGCGGCGCGGGACTATCTGGTCTCGCGCGAGGTGCAGCACGAGCGCATCACGATCACCAGCTACGGGGCCGAGCAGCCACTGTGCCGGGAGCACAACGAGGCGTGCTGGCGGCTCAACCGGCGCGCCGAATTCCTCGTCAAGCCACGGTAGCATCCCGGCCCACCCCTCACCCTCACCTCTACCCCTCGGGGGGAGGGGGCAGTGAGGCACGCATACGAAAGTTCTCTTGACGGAAATCGTCTACCCGGCTAGTTTGGGCCGACGTGGCTGGTTGCTGCCTTGGTTGCAAGCAAATTGCTTGCAAGCAGAATCGAAGCCTTCGGTTATCCTGACCGCGGGTCAGGCTGCCGACGGTACGTGCACATTGAGGGGAGGGTCCATGGGCCAAGGCAAGACGCCTCGTGCGGTCCTGCTGCTCGCTGTCACGACGTTCGTCGCGGCGCTCGGAACTGCCAGCCCGGCGCTTGCGGTACCGCTGACCTGCGATAACACCACAGGGGTGCCGGGAGCAGGGGAGTGCCAGATCACCACGCTCCACAACCTGGGGGCGGGAGGCACCTTCGAGGTCGACCGCACGCTGCACATCATCGGGCCCACCGGTGAGCTCCGGACCAATGCCAGCAGCACGCTGACCCTGAACATCGCGGGGGGATCCCCCAACGGCCTGATCATCGACTCCGGAGGCCTGATCACCGGAAACGCCACCGGCGCCTCGGGCATCGGCGCCACCATCAACATCAATGTCGCCACCGGCAACATCCTCCTCGCCGCGAGCGGCGCCACCATCTCGGCCGCAAACACGGCGGGCGGGGGGTGCGGGCACCCCGAGGTCGGCCGTGGCGGCGTCATCATCATCACGGCCAACGGAACCAACGCGAAGATCACCACCGAGGCCGGCACGCTCATCTCCGTCGGCGACAGCCTGAGCGGCCATACCCCGACCTGCCCGGCCGGGGCCATCAAGATCTCGGCGCCCAACGGTGAGATCGAGATCGACGGCAGCGTGCTGTCGCAGAGCACCCGGTCCGGCGACGCCGGTGCGACGCAGCGGCCCGGGGGTGGGCCGATCTTCATCATCGCCGACTGTGCCCTCACGATCAGCGAGACAGGGCTCGTGAGCAGCAAGGGGACCGACCCGGGGGCCGACCTCGTCCACCTCGAAGGGTGCGTCGTGCAGATCTTCGGCATCGTCGAGTCCACGGGACACGGCCATGCCCCCCCGAAGAACCCACCCAATAGCTGCGATGACGTGACGCCCTTTGGCTCGTCGGTGCGCCGCACGGCGCTCATCGGGCTCGGCTCCGTGACGCGTCCGGGCAAGCCGGCGAGCTCGACGGCCTGCGTCGAAGTCTGGGCCGGCACCACGATCCTGATCGACAGCCTGACCGGCTCGCGAAAAGGAGAGGTCAACGCCGACATCGGCTTCGCCGGCGGCACGAACGGGCGCTCGTGGATCGAGCTCTTCGCGAGGGGCGACATCAACGTCGTCGACGGCCCCAACAACGACCACAACGTGACCCTGCCGGGCTCCCCTCCCTTCTTCTCGCAGTTCGCCGTGCACGCGAACATGCTCAAGCTGAACACTGGCTTCGCCGGCGACATCCGCGCGTGGACGATCGGCGGAAGCGTGACGGCCAGCGGCAACGCGTTCCAGGCCGACAACGCGGGTTCCGACCCGAACGCCCCGCCTGGGGGCGGCACCGGCGGATCGGTCGATATCGAGGCCGCGTTGAACCTGAACTTCAACGCCGGGTCGCTCTTCGCCCGCGGCGACTACAACTCGGCGGGCGGATTCGGCGTCGGCGGCGACCTCGTCGGACGCGCGTTCCAGGGCAGCATCCAGTGGACGAGCGGCGTGGGCGACGTGCGGCCCAGCGGCACCCAAGTCCCCGTCGGCCAGGACGGCACGATCACGCTCACGCACTGCACCGTCTTCACCCCCGGCGCCACGTTCCCGACCAACGGATCGGCCGAGCCCCCGTTCCCGAACGTGATCAATACCTGCCCGGGGCCGACGGCGCCGACGCTGCCCGTCTACGTCACGCTGCCGCCCGGCGACTGCCTGAACAGCTGCGGGCTCGCCAGCAAGAGCGGGATGAAGTTCCGGGACATCGATAACCTCGGCGTCAAGGATGTGGGCGAGCCGGGACTCCAGGGGTGGGAGATCCACCTCTTCAACGCCGACTTGAGCGTGCACCTGCACACCACCACGGACGTCAACGGCAACTACTCGTTCCCCAACCTGCAGCCCGGCACCTACACGGTCTGCGAGACGCTCCAAGCGAACTGGACTCAGACCTTCCCGAACCCGGGTACGGCCAACTGCACGACCCACACCCACGGCGGCGCCATCACGCCAGGCCCCAACGGCTACCTGTTCACGCTCACGGCCGGGGAGAACGAGACCGGCAACGACTTCGGAAACTTCCAGGCGCAGATCCCGAACAACCGCAAGAGCGGGATCAAGTTCAACGACCTCAACGGAAACGGGGTGAAAGACATCGGGGAGCCGGTGCTGCAGGGCTGGGAGATCCACATGTTCGACAAGGCCACCGGCGGCCAGGTCTTCCACGAGCACCGGTTCACGGACGTGAACGGCCAATACCTCTTCGCCGGTGTCCAGCCGAACACGTACATCGTCTGCGAGACGATCCAGGCGGGCTGGGTGCAGACCTTCCCGACCTCCGGCGCTGACTGCAGCGCGCACGGCGGCGGCGTCGGCTACGAGATCGTGCTCGGGTTCGACACGAGGGACGACAACAACGACTTCGGCAACCGGCAGATCGTCAGCAAGAGCGGGACGAAGTTCAACGACCTGAACGGCATCGGCGGGCGAGACCCGGGTGAGCCGGGGCTCCAGGGCTGGACGATTCATCTCTTCGGAACGGACATCAACCAGCAGGCCGTGGACAAGCACGTTACGACGGACGCCAACGGCAACTACGAGTTCAGTACGCTGCTGGACGGCCTCCTGCCCGGCACCTACACGGTCTGCGAGACGCTGCAGACGGGCTTCGTTCAAACCTTCCCCACCTCCGGCGCCGACTGCACCGGCCACAATCACCTGGGTCCGGCCGGTCCCTTCGGCTACGCCATCACCTTGAATGCCGGCGACATCGACACCGGCAACGACTTCGGCAATCGTGTGCCCAACGCGGCGTTCAAGCGCGGCTTGAAGTTCAACGACCTGAACGGTAACGGCCAGCGGGACGCGGGTGAGCCCCCGCTGGAGGGCTGGACGATCCACATCTTCAACGCCGATCTCAGCATTCACCAGCACACCCAGACGGCCGCCGACGGCACCTACCAGTTCACGGTGCCGGCCGGGACCTACACGGTCTGCGAGACGGTCCAGAGCGGCTGGACCCAGACCTTCCCGACGCCGGGCCCGGGAATCGTGAGCTGCGCCGGACACACCAGCGGGCTCGGCTACCAGGTCACGCTGGTGGCGGATCAGATCGACGAGGGCAACGACTTCGGCAACAATCGACGCTCGGTCGCCGTGCCCACGCTCTCGGAGTGGGGCATGCTCCTGTTCGTGCTGCTGCTGATCGGCATCGCCTGCCGCCAGCTCCGGCGAAAGCAGGGAAGCCTGCGGCTCGGATAGCCGCACGCGGGGTCAGGCCTTACACTGTTATCAATTTCGCCGCCGATTGGTAACAGTGTAAGGCCTGACCCCACAGTGCTCGCGTGAAGCTCTCGGAACGGGTCGAGCATCTCCGCGCGCAGCTCCGGCAGCACCGCGACGCGGTCCGCTTCTGTGCGCTGTTCGCCCTCTACTCCGTGCTGGCCTTCCTGCTGCTCCACCTGCTCGACGAGCGAGCGGTGATTCCGTTCACCCGCGGCATCGCGCGGGCCACCTATGTGGTGCTCCACGCCCTCGGGGCGCCGATCGTGGTGGAAGGCGTGATGCTCGAGCTCCGCGGGTTCGCCGTGGAGATCCGCAACAACTGCAACGCCATCTACGAGATCGCGCTGTACACGGCGGCCACGCTGGCCTACCCGGCCCCCGTGCTGCAGCGGCTCGCGGGCATCCTGATCGGCGCGGTGGTGCTCTACGTCGTGAATCTCGTTCGCGTGGCGACGCTGCTCTACCTCGGCGCGTTCCTGCCCGACTCGTTCGATGTCGCCCACGTCTATGTCTGGCAAGCCTTCTTCCTCTTCGTCGTCGCCGCCCTCTGGCTCATCTGGGTTAGCCGGGTTCGTCCGCTCGCTTAAGGCGAGCTGGCGGATCGCGGTCCTCCAATTCATCGGCGCATTCGCGCTGGCGGCTCTCGTCTGGGGCGTGATCCTGGCGCCCGCGTGCGCCCACCTGTTCGCCGCGATGGTGCAGCCGTTCGGCTCCGTCCTCGAGCGGGGGCCGCGGACCGTGTACGGGGTCGAGGACGCGACCGTCGTCGCCCTGCGGTGGCTCCCGGACCCGCCGCGCAACCGCATCGCGGTCGTGAAGCAGGAGCTCTGGATCGGCCGCGCGAACTACGGTCTCGCGCTCGTGGCTGCGTTGATCCTGGCCACCCCGGTGTGGTCGCTGGGTCAGCGCTTTCGCCGCCTCGCCCTGGCGCTGGGGCTGCTGGTCATGACCGAGCTCGCCTTCTTCCTCGTCACGCTGCAGTCCAGCCAGGCGCACCCCGTTCGGACGCAGCTCGGGACCGTGCTCCCACCCGGCTTCTCGACGACGCGGCAGGCCGTCTGGGGCGCCTTCTACAGCTTCTTCCAGGTCATGGGGCGTGGCCTGTTCCCGTTGCTGGTCTACTGGGGCATCCTCGCCTGGACGTGGGGCCGACTCGACGCCGACGGCGCGGCCCGCCTGCGCTCGACGGGGGTGATCCGCCGTAACGACCCGTGCCCGTGCGGTAGCGGGGTCAAGTACAAGCGCTGCTGCGGAGCGTGATCCCGGTTCTGGGCGGTCCTGCCCTGTCCGCTGTGCGATCCCGCCGGCGGCCATTGCAGTACCCCGGCGCCTGATCAGCGCGCAGCGTCGCGCCACGGCGCCGATTCCGACGGCAGCCTGAACCCCCGTTCACCGCGCTGGCCCGCGGCACAGATGCTGCACCGGTGGCCCACCACAGAGCGGGGGAGGGGGCGCCACGCCCGCCGCCGGGCCCAACCACTACATAGTGTGATGTCACTCCTTGACAGGCCCATCATCTTGAAGTAGCGTCTCTGAAAATTGGAGATGCGCGATGGGACAGTGACAGCGGATTGACACCGGATCGTGGGCTGACGGGGCGGCGACTCGCTCGACCTCGACGGGGAGGAGCAGATGACGATCATGCGGCTAGCATCTCCGAGCCGGAACCGTGGGGCTGCCTGGCTATCCTTCCTGACCGCGGCTCTGCTCCTGCTTCTGGCCCCGCCTGCCGACGCGGTCGACTCCTGTAGCCTCAGCGGCGTCTACGTCGTCAGCGCCGCCATCGACGCTCCTCCGGGGGATCAGTACCTCGGCACCTTCACCTTCACGCCCCCAGGCACCTGCACCCAGGCCGGGACCGTGAGCGTCACCGGCAGCGTGATGGTCCTCGGCCAGTCATTCCCGTCCGTGATTCCGCCGACCACGGCGCCCTACACGGTCGATGCGTTCGGCGTCCTCGCGATCAGCCCGCTGCCGGGCCAGTCGATCATGGGACGGCTCGGCCACCTCGTGAACGGGATCGCCCAGAGCTTCGTGTTCATCGCCCAGCCCTCGGATGCGCGCTTCGCCGGCGTCGCGGTGAAGCAGGACTTCGCTGCTGGCGGGGGGACCGTGGGACCTCCTGGGCCTCCTGGCCCGCCGGGTCCCGGCACCGGCGCGACGGTCGTGATGGGTAACGTCGTAACCGACACCGATCCAGAGGATAACGAGGTTATAGGTGCGTCGTTTGCGACCTGCCAAAGCCCGAAGGTCCTGCTGGGCGGCGGAGCGCTCATCACGACTACAGGCGGCGCGAAGGGAGTTGTCAAGGATTCCTATCCCCTGAGCGGTACGATCTGGAGCGCGTCCGCCCTGGTAGTCGTGCCGAATAGCGGAACGGTGACGGTGATCTCCTTCGCCATTTGCGGCAACCCCTAGACGAGGGACGGCTGTGTGGAAACGGGGCGGGAGCTCTAGCCGGGGCTTCCGCCTCTTCGTTTTGTGCTAGTCTACGGCCGGCATCCAGGGCCGACATCGCTGCCCCCGGCTGAGCCCCGGGAGGTCGAAGCCACGTCGGAGGGGAGCGTTGCCGCAACACCGCATCAGCCTCGCCGTATCGCGACACACACGCCCGCTGCTGCAGACGCCATGCGGGATCTGCTGATCGTCGCCCGCAACGAACCCGAACTCTACGAGTATCTGAAGCAGCGTTTTGTCGGACGTCCGGACGTCGAGGTGATCCTGGACCGGCGCGTCGGCGAGCGCCGGCGGGAACAGGTGGCGACGTCCAGCGAGCGCCGGCGCGGCGGCGATCGGCGCGAGCGGCCTCAGGTGGACGAGGACATCAAGACGCTCGGGTTCGCGGTCGTGCCGCTACCAGCGGATCGCGCGCCGACCAGCCCGCCGCGCTTCATCCGCTGAGCCGGACCTTCCTGATCACCAGGCTCGACGGGGCGTTCGCGAACGGCCATCCGGGCACCAGCGCGGTGAACCGGCCGGCCGGGCCGCCTGCCACCAGGATCTTCAGGTGCTCCGGCGCCCGGAACTTGGGGATCAGGGTTCCGTCCACGCGCTTCTGCAGTCGCTCCCACAGGAACCGGCGGACTTCCGGCTTGGACCAGCCGTCCTGGCCGATCGTGCGCGCGTGCTCGGGGGAGAGGACGACCAGCGTATCGCCGAGCGCCGCTGCGCCGTCGTGCGCGATCACCTCCATGCTGCGGGCGACCGTCGCCAGCAGGCCATCGGCGTTGCGGCTCCAGTTGTCCACCACCATCTGCGGCGCCTCCGCCGCCAGCGCGGCCACGGTGCTGTCATCCGCCGCGAAGCCGTGCTCCACGTGGAGCGGCTCGAACGGGCTATCCTCCTCGAGCTCCCCGATGCAGTAGCTGTAGCGGCCCGGCTGCGCGAAGGTCGACATGCTCATGACGCCGGGTCTGGCGCCGCCGAGATTGATCCAGACAAGGCGGACGGCCCGGCCGATCGTGGCATTGGCGCGCCAGCCCGGGCCGAACACGCCGACGCCGCAGTTCACGTCCAGGACCTTGCGGATCGGACCGTTGATCACGAGCAGCGGCGCCACCGCATCGGTGGTGCCGGACACGCCGAGCAGATCGAAGCGTTCGTCGCAGATCGCCTCGACGGCGGCGATGACGACGGGCATGTACTCGGGACGGCATCCGGCCATCACCGCATTGATCGCGATCTTCTCGACGGTCGCGCGCGCATAGCGCGGCGCGACCTCGGCGATCAGCTCCCCCGCGCCGCGTCCGGACGCCGCGATCGCCTGGGCCACGCGCGCGCGGGTAGGCGGCACCACGGGCAGGCCGTCGGTCACGCCCCGGGCGAACAGCTCCTCGATGGGATCCGGTGCGGTGCCTTTCGATCCGGCCCCGTCGCCCACGCGTGAGCGATCAGCGCTCGCCGAGGAGCAACACCGGCACCGGGGAGCTCCGGAAGACGCGGTCCGCGACGCCCGAGAGCGCGCGACCGAGCCAGCTCCGGCGCGACGTCGGGAGCGCGATCAGGTCCGCACTGAATGCTTCGGACTCGCGGATGATCTCCTTCACCGGGCTGCCGAAGCGCACGACGGCCTCGAACGGGACGCCCTCGAGGTGACACTCGGCCGCTCTCTGCAACGCTTCCTGGCGCTTGCTCTCGATGCGCTCCATCTCTTGACTCTCGTACGCGACGACGTGCCCGTTGTCTGCGATGCGCGCCTTCGGCACCGGCGCGACGTGCAGCAGGCGGACGGCGCCGCCGCTGCTGCGAGCGAGGTCGCCCACCAGCGCGAGCACGGAATCGGCCATGTCACTGCGGTCCAGCGGAACCAGAATACGCTTCGCCATTTCGTCTGCCTCCTTTTCCTACCCCTTTTAGAGGGTGACGCGGTGCGTAAGGATTCCACCGAATCCGATCGCAATGGGCGGCATCCCAAGGCTGAGAAGGAGGAACATCCGATGGATGCGATCCCGGCAGTGCTGTTCATGATCGTGCTGTTCGCCGGCCCGCTCGGCTGGCGTCTGTGGGTGGACCACACGCGCGCCGAAGCCGATGCGATCGCCGCGGACATTCGCGCCGCAGTGAATCACCGGCTGCGCGGCGAGTCCTTTCTCGCCGTGCAGGTCGTGCCTCGCGGCCTGATGCGAGTGGGCCGCATCGTGCTGTCGACGCCCAGCGGTTACACCTGGCTCGTGGAGCAGGTTGCCGGTGACGTCGCGCAACGGATCCCGGCCGGCTACGAGCTCGTCGTGCCCGCCCCGACGCGTGCGCTGTCGCGCTCACAGCCAGCGCCTCCACTCGCCCGCGCCGCCTAGAGCATCACGCATGGCAAACACGCGGCATGGCGCTTGACCCACTCTCCGCGGGCTAATAAGCTGCTAGACGTCGCGCGGCCGCTCCGGGCTCCGGCGGCCCGTACCGCGCAGCGAATCCAGCGAGGAGAGTGCCGTGCGGGAAAACAAGCTGAAGTCCATGTGGGCCAGGGGCGAGGTCGGGGTGAACGGCTGGCTGTCGATCCCGAGCGCCTTCTCGGCCGAGGTCATGGCTCACCAGGGGTTCGACTCGCTCACCGTCGACATGCAGCACGGGGTCATCGATTACCAGGTGGCCGTGACCATGCTGCAGGCGATCTCGACCACGCCCGTGGTGCCGCTCGCGCGCGTCCCCTGGAACGATCCCGCGCGGCTGATGAAGATCCTCGACGCCGGCGCGTACGGCGTGATCTGCCCGATGGTGAACACGCGCGCGCAGGCGGAGGCGCTCGTGCAGGCGTGCAAGTATCCGCCGCGCGGCTATCGCAGCTGGGGGCCGGTGCGCGCCTCCATCTATGCCGGCACGGACTACGGCGACCACGCCAACGATGACATCCTCGTGATCCCGATGATCGAGACGGCGGAGGCCCTGAAGAATCTCGACGACATCCTGGACGTTCCCGGCGTGGACGCCGTCTACGTCGGGCCCTCGGACCTGAGCCTGGCGCTCGGCTGCAAGCCGCGGCTGGACCAGACCGACCCGCCGATCGTCGAGGCCCAGCAGCAGATCGTGGCCGCCTGCAAGCGGCACGGCGTGATCGCCGGCATTCACAACGCCACGGCGGCCTACGCCCTGGAGATGATCGCCGCCGGCTACCAGTTCGTGACGCTGGCCAGCGACGGCCGCTTCCTCGCCGCCAAGGCCGCCGAGGAAGTGAAGGTCGCCCGCAAGTCGGCGGTGCCGGCCGGAAAGCTTCCCGCGTACTGATGGTCCGCGTCTCCCGGTGAGCCGGGCCACGGCGGACCTGTTCGATCGCGCGCTCCACGAGCGCGCACGCACCCACCTGGCCGGGTTCGAGCGCCGGCGCCTCGGGCCCGACGGCCGGCGGCCCGCCGCGGTGGCGCTGGTGCTGCTCCCCGACGAGGACGGCCGCGCGTGCTTTCTGCTCACCCGGCGCGCGCCGAAGCTCCGGGCGCATGCGGGGCAGTGGGCCCTGCCGGGCGGCGGGATCGACGCCGGCGAAAGCCCCGAGCTGGCGGTGCGGCGCGAGCTCGTGGAGGAGATCGGTCTGGCGCTCGAGCCGGAATCGGTGCTCGGGCTGCTCGACGACTACCCCACGCGCTCGGGCTTCCTCATCACGCCGGTCGTCCTCTGGACCGACGCGCCGGGCAAGCTGACTCCCAACCCGGCCGAGGTCGCGAAGATCTACCGCGTCCCGCTCGCGGAGCTCGACCGGCCGGACGTGCCGCGCCTCGTCGACATTCCGGAGAGCGACCGTCCCCTGATCCAGATCCCGCTGCTCAGCAGCCTGGTTCACGCACCGACCGCCGCCGTGCTCTACCAGATGCGCGAGGTCGTGCTGCACGGCCGCGCCACGCGCGTCGACCACCTCGAGCAGCCGGTGTGGGCGTGGCGGTGAGGGCCTCCGCCCCTGACCCCGCCCTCTCCCCGCCGAGAGAGGGACCGCAATGCGATTCCCTCTCCGGGTGAGGGTCCGATGTCCACGCGGTGCTGCGCGACAAGGGTATCCGCGCGACCACCGTGATGCCCGGCGAGGTGGACACACCGATTCTCGGCAACCGGCCGCTGCCGCCGGACGCGGCGGCGCGGGCCACGATGATGCAAGCGGACGACGTGGCGCGGGCCATCCTGCTCTGCGTGACGCTGCCCGACCGCATGGTCATCGAGGAGATCGTGATGAGCCCGACCATCGCCCGTGACATGAGCCGCGACATCGAGGTCGCGCGCCGCGTCGGCGAGCCCGAGCGCGGCTGAGGAGAGTGCGCATGAGCGAGCAGCGGTTCACGTTGATCGACGGCGACCGCGTGGTCGAGACCGACCGGCAAGACGGCATCGCCCGCGCGCGGGATGCCGAGCGGGCGGGGCGCCCGGTGGCGATGGATCTGGACGCGCGCGCCGCCTGTATCGGCGTCGCCGCGGAGGAGCGGGCGCGCGGGCTCACCTCGCTCGAGGCGCCCGACTTCTCGCTCCCCGATCTCGGCGGCCGGATGCATTCGCTGTCGGAGCACCGGGGCAAGAAGGTGCTGCTGATCGCGTACGCATCCTGGTGAGGGTGCCGCCTCGACCTGCCGGTCTGGCAGGCGTTGTTCGAGGAGCTCGGCGGGCTCGGATTCGTGGTAGTCACGGTGGCGCTCGACCGGAGCGCGGAGGCCGCGCGGCCGTGGATCGAGGCGGCCAAGCCGGCGCATCCCTCGCTCATCGACGTGCGGCATGTGCTCGCCGACCTCTACAACATCGTCAACGTGCCCACGGTGCTCTGGATCGACGAGCGCGGCCGCATCGTCCGGCCGAACGACGTCGCGTTCGGCACCGACACGTTCCGCCACATCACGGGCCACGATTCGTCGAAGAGCCTGGCCGCGATCCGCGCCTGGGTGCGCGGCGAGCCGCCGGCGTTGCCGGTCGCGCGCGTGCGCGAGCTGCAGGCCCTGCCCACCGCGGCCGACCAGCAGGCCCGCGCCGAGTTCACGCTGGCCCAGTGGCTGTTCGAGCACGGCCAGCCCGAGGCCGCCGAGCGGCACTTCGTCCGCGCCGGCGAGCTGGCCCCGCACGACTTCACGATCCGCCGCGGCAGCATGCCGATCCGCGGCATCGACCCGATGGGCCCCGAGTTCCGCACCATGCTCCAGGAATGGACCGCGGCCGGCCACCCCTACTACCGGCCCCTACCGGAGTAACCCTCAGACCGGGGTCAGGCCTGACCCCGTACGGAGCGCACATGGGATTGCTGGAGGGGAAGGCGGCAGTGGTGACAGGAGCGGGGCGGGGGATCGGGCGGGGAATCGCGATCGCGCTGGCCAGGGCCGGCGCCAAGGTCGTGGTCAACGACCTGGGCGTGAGCCTCGCGGGAGAAGGCGTGGAGTCGGGGCCGGCCGACCAGGTGGTGGCGGAGATCACGAAGGCCGGCGGCGTGGCGCTCGCGAACTATGGCTCGGTGACGGATGCCGCGCAGGCCACCGCCATGGTCGAGCAGGTCATCACGGCGTGGGGCCACATCGACATCCTCGTGAACGTGGCCGGCATCTTGCGTGATCGCATGATCTTCAACATGACCGAGGCCGGATCGCCGCCTACGCGCGTGATGGGATGCTGGCGTCGCTCGACGCGCGCCTGGTGCTGCGCGAGATCGGCATCGACCTCGGCGAGACGACGTTCACCTCCACGGATCTCAAGCGCCACCCCGAGCTGATCGCCCAGGCCGATCTCATCCTGACCATGACCGCGGCCCAGAGGGACAGGCTCGCCGAATTCCCCGAGGCGGCCGGCCGCGCGCTCTTGACGCTGCGCGAGTTCGCCGGCGAGCCCGGCGACATCGAGGATCCGGTGCTGCAAGGCGAGGCGGCCTTCCGCGCGTGCCGCGATGAGATCCAGCGCGCGCTCGAGGGCGGTCTCGCGCGGCTGCTCGCCGCCGCCGGCGAGTAATAGCGTGGTGAGGGAACCGGCGCGCGAGGCTCAGACGCCCGCGAGCTTCGCGCCGAGCCTCCAGAGCTCGGTCATCTCGACGTCGGAGACGAGCGCGTAGCCGAGCGGTCCGTTCGTCCACAGCAGCACGTTGAACCCGCGCGAGGCGGTGGCCTGAGCGAAGAGCGCGCCCATCGGCTGCACGTCTGCCGTCGGCCACGGCAGGCCGTCGGCGCGGAACACGAGCAGTGAGATCGTGTGAAGCCGCCGGTGAAAGACGAACACCGCCGCCTTGCGATCCAGGAAGTAGCCCACCGCCGCGCCTTGCAGCGGAAACTCGTCGTCGCCCGCGAACCGCACCATGGGCGCGAAGTCGAGCCGCCCCTCGAACCACGTCCGCACCTGATCGAGACCGCCGCCCTCGACCTCGAGCGGCTGTTGACTGGCGAGGATGCGCAAATGGTCGTTCACCGCCTCGGCGACCATGCCGAGCGCGCTTTCGCCCCCGCGTGGGGCCAGGCCGCGATAGTAGACTGCCGCGCCGATCAGCAGCCCGAGCGCGACGGCCAGCGCAGCCACGATGGCGCGCCAGGCCTGGCGCCCCCCTCGGCGCCGGGGCGCGGGCGCCACCGGCCACTGTTCCGCCAGCCGCCGCTTGAGCGCGAACGAGGCAGGGTACTGGGGCAAACGCTGCTCGAGCAGCTCGGTCAGCGCTTCTTCGGCCGCGTCCTCGCGCGCGCACGCCGGGCAGGCCTGCAGGTGCGCGCGGAGCGTGCGTTCCAGCTCTCCGGCCAGCCGCCGGCGCTCGTAGCCGAGAAGCTCCAACCGCACGTCGGCGCAGGTCATCCGCGCTACCCAGCGAAGTCCCGCAGCAGCAGCCGCAGCGCCGAACGCGCGCAGGCCAGGCGGGACTTCACGGCGCCCACCGCGCAGCCGATCACCTCGGCCACCTCGACGTCCGTGAACCCTTCCAGATCGAGCAGGATCATCGCGCGCGCGTCGTCGGCGAGCAGCATCAAGGCCTGCTCGAGCTCGGCCCCCCCGATCTCGCGCAAGCGATCGAGCTCCTGGTCATCGCGCCGCCACACCTCCGACCCGAAATCCTGAACGCTCGCGGAGTCACCGTCCAGCCCGCCCAACATCGGATCGCGTTGCCGGGGATCGCGTGGCCGGCGATACAGGCTGCGGTAGGTGTCGTGGAGCATGCGGAACAGCCATGCCTTGCGATTCGTGCCGGGCGTGCTGCCCGCGGTGGCGCCCAGCGCGCGGACAAAGGTCTCCTCGACGAGATCAGCGGCGTGGCGCGTATGGCCGGTGAGATAGCGCGCGAAGGTGTGCAGACCATCGGCCTGGGCCAGCGCGTCGCGATCCAGCGCCGCTCGCCTCAGCGCTGATACTTGGTGGGCGTCCGGCGTGGCGGGAAGAAGACGGGACGCGGCATCCGCCCGACCGGCACCTCGATCAGGACCGGGCGGTCCATCTGGATGGCCTCGCTCACCAGACGGCCCACGTCGGTGGGCTCACCGGCGCGCAACCCGGTGACTCCGAAGGCGTCGGCGAGCTTCATGAAGTCCGGGTTGTGGAGCTGCGCGCCGAAATGCCCGCCCCACGCCTCGTCGAGATCGCGGGCGACGTTGCCGTAGGCGTGATCGTTGAACACGACCGCGACGACGTTGATGCCGTACTGCGCGGCGGTCGCGAGCTCCTGGACGTTGAACAGGAACCCGCCGTCGCCCGACACCGAGACCACGGGCCGATCGGGTCGCGCCACCTTCGCGCCGAGCGCGACCGGATAGGCGTAGCCGAGATTCCCCGAATAGGACGAGCTCAGGTACGTGCGCGGATGATACACGGGCCAGAACGGGCGCGAGTAGTACCCGACCTGGTTCATCCCGGCCACGAAGATGGCGTCCTCCGGCGTGCCTGCGCGCAGGGCCTTGATGATCGACGCCTGCGGCTCCTGCGTGGCCACCGCCGCGAGCTCGGCCCGGAGCGCCTGGTGCTCGGTCTTGCGCGACGGACGGGGCGGCGCGGCCGCGCGGAGCCGCTCGAGTAAGGCCTCGAGGGTGGCGCGCGCGTCGCCGACCAGGCCCAGCGCCGTCTTGTGATTGCGCCCGATCTCGTCGGGATCCACATCGAGGTGGATGATCGGCTGCCCGGGCTGGAACGAGACCAGCGCCAGGCGGCTGCCCACCGCGAGCACCACGTCGGCCGCGTGCACGTGAGCGCGCAGCGGCGACTCGCGCCAGAAGGTGGCGCCGAGCGAGAGATCGCTGTGATCGCTGATCGCGCCCTTGCCCTCCGCCGACTGGGCCACTCCGGCCTGCAGGTATTCCGCGACCGCGGCCAGCGCCTCGTGCGCGCCCGAGAGATGCACGCCGCCGCCGGCGTAGATCAGCGGCCGCCTGGCCGCGAGCAGCAGCTCGGCGGCGCGATCAACGTCCGCCGCGGGCGCGGCCTCGCGGCGGATCGACGTGGGCTCCAGCAGCTCGGCCTCGCCCTCGTCCTCCATCGTTTCGGGTGGCATCTCGAGCTCGACGGGCCGCGGGCGGCCCGTCCTGAGCTGGATCACGGCCTCACGCACGGCCGCGGGGATCTCGGCCACCTCGAGCACGCGCCGGCGCCACTTGGTGACCGGCGCGATGGCGTCCAGCTGATCGTTCACCTCGTGGAGCACCCCGATGTTCTTGCCGATGCTCGCGCGCGGGATCTGGCCGCTGAGCATCAGCACGGGCGAGGAGGCGGAGTACGCGGTGCTGAGCCCCGCGGAGGCGTTGAGCAGCCCGGGCCCGGGCACGACCAGCGCCGTGCCGAACTCTCCGCCCGCGCGCGCGTAGCCGTCGGCCATGTAGCTCGTCGCCTGCTCGTGCCGCGTCACGATGAGGCGGATCCGCGGCTCCTCCCGCACGGCGGCGATGACGCCGTACAGCTGGACGCCGGGGAGCCCGAACACCACCCGGACGCCCTCGCGATAGAGCGACTGTACGAGCGCCTCCCCACCGGTCATGCGCGCCATGAGTCACGCTCCTCCCTATCAGATGCGGACAGCGATAGCGCAGTATAGCAAACACGAGTCCCTCTCCCCCTCTGGGAGGGCGGGGTGAGGGGCCGAAGCAACACGCGTTGCGATCCCCCACGCGCTCCGATGTAGAATCACGTCGTGCCCACGTGCCGCAGTCTCCGCGCCTGCATCACCAGCGCGCTCCTCCTGTCCGTCGCCGGCTGCGCAGATCTCAAGGACACGCCGGCCCAGAGTCTCGCGTATCAGCGCTGGAGCGTCTGCCAGGCCCGCGCCGAGAACACGCTGCTCGAGCGCGTCGAGCCCGACGGCCGCATCTGGTTCCGCTTCGTCCAGATCGACGGCCGCGACCGTGTTCTCTCCTGCCTGCGCGCACAGAGCCAGAGCGGCCCCGCGCTGCCGACGCCGGTCGCCGTCGTCTCGCCTCGCTCGTGAGACGTGCCGCGCGATGACCGAGCTCGCCCGCGAGCGATGCACCGCCTGCCGTCCCGACTCCCCGCGGGTCGGTGAGGCGGACATGCCCGGCCTCGCCCGCGACGTGCCGGATTGGGCCCTGGTGGAGCGCGGCGGCATCCGAAGGCTGGAGCGCGTCTTTCGATTTCCCAACTTCGCGGATGCGCTGGCGTTCACCAACCAGGTCGGCGCACTCGCGGAACAGGAAGGCCACCATCCGGCGCTGCTCACCGAGTGGGGCCGGGTCACGGTCACGTGGTGGACCCACGCCATCCACGGCCTCCACCGCAACGACTTCGTGATGGCAGCGAAGACCGACACGGTCTACTCACCGAGCTCGTAGCTCGGCCGCGGCGCCCGTAGTTCGCTATGGCCTACGCGGGGAAGAGCCCGTGATCAGAGAGGACAAGCCTTAGCGTGTGGCCATTCACGTTCTAGTGCGACGCCGCGGCCGCGTCCCGGCATGGAGCCGAGCCATGCTAATCGTGAGTACTCTCTCGGCGCAAGCCACAATACAGGAGTGAGACGTCGCGGCCGGCAACGTCGTAGCGGAAACGAAAGCGGCCGAGCCGCAAGCGATACTGCCCTTCGCCGGCGGGCACGCCTCTAAGCTTCAAAATCCCATGCGGGCGGCTGACGTTGTGCGGATCCGTCTCGAGGATCTCGATCGCTTCAGCCAGGAAGCCGGGGAACTCGGGGTGGTGATCAGCGAGCCGGCGGGCGAGGCGCTCAAAGGCCGGAACCGTGCGGACGGTAAAACGCGGCCGTCATGCACTTTGACGCCGCGCGACCTTACCCCTCTTGCCGGTGCCGAGGAGTTGGACCAGGAAGGAGCGGGCCGGCCGGCTCTTGCCCGCGCGGTGCTCTTGGCGGCTCTTGGCGATCGCCGCGCGCACCTTCGGATCCCGGAGCTCGAGGTAGTCCTCAAACTCGTCAATATCCATGACGCCGGCGAGCGGAATGCCGTCTTTCTCGAGGATCACATACTCCTTGTTCAGGTGGATCCGCTTCACGACGGCTCCGAGCGTGTTTCGAGCTTCGGTGAGGGGAAGACGCTGGACCATACGGGGTTCCTTCTTGGGTCTCATAACTCATCAACTCCTTTCGACAGTGAAGGGTACACCGCTGTACACTACCGTACGGCTTGGCCGCTCGTCAAGTCGACAATGCGTACGTAGCGTGGTGCGCCTGGCTGGATCGGCCGCGGGGAGGAGGAGCCGCCTACCCCGCAGGTGGTGGGTAGAGACCCGTTCTCATGAAGAGGTCCTGGAGCTCCTGTCGCTTGGAAGATATGCATACTTGACGATCCTGGCGGTTTGCTACGGCTTCCTCCCACAGTTCATTCCAATCGAGAGGGGAGGGAAGCCGTGTGCGCTACCGCCTGAAGCTCTCACCCGGCCCTCTGGCCAACGCGACGTGCCCCGCGCGGTCAGCGGCTCTTCCCCTGGGACGACAGAAAGCGTAGCGTAGAGGGCTGAACTCACTCGAAGTCAGGAGGAAGGGATGCTCGAACTCGGGCTGCAGGGCAAGGTGGCGATCATCACGGGCGGCAGCGAGGGCCTGGGGCGGGCGGCCGCCGTGCGCCTCGGGCAGGAAGGCGCGCGCGTGGCGATCTGCGCGCGCCGCAAGGACGTGCTGGAGCGCGCGGCCGAGCTGGTTCGCGCCACCGGCTGCGAGGTGCTGGCGCAGCCCGCCGACGTGACGCGGAACGAGGACGTGGAGGCGTTCGTGGGCGCGGTCGTGGCGCGCTGGGGCGGCGTGGACATCCTCGTGAACAACGCCGGGACCTCGGCCGCGGCGGGCTTCGAGCAGGTGGATGACCGTACGTGGCAGGCGGACCTCGAGGTCAAGCTCATCGCGGCGATCCGCCTCTGCCGATTAGTGATCCCGCACATGCGCCGGCGCGGAGGCGGCCGCATCATCAACGTCACCACGGTCGGCGGCAAGGCGCCGGCGGCCCGCGCGCTCCCCACGAGCGTCACGCGCGCCGCCGGCATCAATCTCACGAAATCGCTCGCCAACGAGTACGCCGCGGACCGGATCCTGGTCAACACGATCTGCCTCGGCTTGGTGAAGAGCGCGCAGTGGGAGCGCCGCGCGAAGGGCGATCTCGACGCCTACTACCGCGAGGTCGCGCGCCGCGTTCCGGTCGGCCGCTTCGGCGAGGCCGAGGAGTTCGCGGACCTCGTGGCGTTCCTGGTCTCGGAGCGGGCCGCCTACATCACCGGCACTGCCGTCAACTTCGACGGAGGCATGGCCTCGGTGGTATAACTCGTGAGGTGTCGTGAACTCCGGAGCATCTCCGCGATGACGAATTCGATCGGCAGCGCGGCCGGCCGCTGATGGGGCGGCGCTGGCTCATCGCGCTCGCGGTCCTGATCGGCGGCGCGGGTGCAGGCTACGGCGGCTATCTCTGGTTTCATTCCCTGAGCCACGTCTCCACCGACGACGCCTACGTCGAGGGCGCGGTGGCTCCGATGAGCGCCAAGGTGACCGGGCACGTGACGGCGGTGCTCGTCGACGACAACCAGGTGGTGAAGGCCGGCGAGCTCCTCGTCCGGATCGATCCTCGTGACTACCAGGCCAGGCGCGATCAGGCGCGCGCGGCCGTGGCCGTCGCGGCCGCCAGCTCCAGGGCCGCGCAATCCGAGGTGCGCCTCGCGCGGGAGTCCACCGGCGCCCAGGGCGACGAGGCCCGGGCCGCGCTGGAGGTGGCGCGGGTGACGCAGCAGTCCAGCGCGGCCCTGGTGGACGAGGCCAGGGCGCGCGTGGAGGCTCGGCGCGCGGGCCTGGCCGCGCTCATCGCCGAGGTGGGCGGCGCGCGCAGCTCGGCGCAGCAGGCGGGCCGGGAAAAGGAGCGCATGCGCCGGCTGGTGAAGGAAGGGTACGTGTCCGAGCGCGAGTTCGACCAGGCCGAGGCCACCGCCAATACGGCGGAGGCGGCGTTCGAGGCAATCCAGCGCCGCGTCGCGCAGGCGGAGCGCGAGATCCAGCAAGCCGAGGCGGAGCTGGCCGGGCGCGTGCACGGCGTGGCCCAGTCGCGCCAGCGGGTGGTCGAGGCGCAGGCGGCGCTCGCGCGCGTGGAGAGCGGCCGGCACCAGGTCAGCGTCAAGGAGGCCGAGGCCGGTCGCGCCGAGGCGCGCCTCACGGAGGCGCAGGCCGATCTCGCCTACGCCGAGCTCCAGCTCCAGCACACGGAGGTGCGCGCCCCGGTGAACGGCGTGATCTCGAAGAAGAGCGTCGAGGTCGGCCAGATGGTGCAACCGGGGCAGCCGCTGATGGCCGTGGTGCCGCTGCAGGCGGTGTGGGTGCTGGCAAACTTCAAGGAGACCCAGCTGGCGCGGCTGAAGCCGGGCATGGAGGCTCGCGTGCAGATCGACACGTTCCCGGGCAAGACGTTCCGCGGGACGGTGGATTCCATCAGCGCCGGCACCGGTGCCCGCTTCTCGCTGCTGCCACCGGAGAACGCGACGGGCAACTGGGTGAAGGTCGTGCAGCGCGTCCCGGTGAAGATCCGCCTGGACCCGAAGGAGTTCGGCAATCCCTACACGCTGCGCGCAGGCATGTCGGCCATCGTCACCGTCCGCGTGAAGTGAAGCACCGCCCCCCCCTCACCCTGCCCTCTCCCTCGGCGAGGGAGAGGGAATCGGACGTAGTTCCCTCGCCCCCCGGAGGGGGGCGAGGGCAGGGTGAGGGGAGCCTGGATACCACGTGACCGAATCGCCTCGATGACCGACACGCCGATCTCCTCCGCCCGCCGCTGGGCGATCACGCTGGGCCTCATGCTGGTGGTCACGATGCAGATCCTCGACACCAGCGTGACGAACGTGGCCCTGCCGCACATGCAGGGCTCGCTGTCGGCCAGCGTCGAGGAGGTCGCGTGGGTCCTCACCTCGTATCTCGCCGCCAACGCCGTGATCATCCCCGCCACCGGGTGGCTGGCCGGATTGCTCGGGCGCCGGCGCTTCTTCCTGATCTGCACGACCCTGTTCACGGTGAGCTCGTTCCTCTCCGGCATCGCGCCCAATCTCACCTTCCTCATCCTGGCGCGGATCCTCCAGGGCATCGGGGGCGGTCCGATCATCCCGCTCTCGCAGGCCATCATGTGGGAGATCTTCCCGCTGCGTCAGCGCGGGGCGGCCATGGCCGTCTGGGGCATCGGCATCATGCTGGGGCCGATCATCGGCCCGACGCTCGGCGGCTGGATCGCGGACAACTGGTCGTGGCGCTGGATCTTCTACATCAACCTGCCGATCGGGCTGGTGGGCTTTCTCATGGCCAGCGCGTTTCTGTTCGATCCGTCGTATCTGAAGAAGCCCGGGCGGATCGACGCGGTCGGGCTCGTGCTGATGGTGATCGCGTTCGGCTGCCTGCAGCTCTTCCTCGACCGGGGCGAGCAGGAGGAGTGGTTCGACTCGGGGTTCATCATGGCGCTGGCCATCACGTCCGGCTGCGCGCTGCTCGGCTTCCTCGTTCGCGAGCTCACGGTGCGGGAGCCGATCCTGGACCTGTCCGTATTCCGCGACCGCAACTTCGCCGTCGGCGGCGTGCTCATCGCGCTGATCGGCCTCGGGCTGTACTCGAGCATGCTCCTGGTGGCGCTCTACTCGCAGAAGCTTCTCGGGTATGACGCCTGGACGGCGGGCACGGTGCTGGCGCCCGGCGGCTTCGGCAACATGCTCTCGCTCGTCATCGCCGGCCGGCTGGTGGCGCACGTGGACCAGCGCATGCTGCTGGCCCTGGGGTGCATCTTGAACGCGGTCAGCCTGTACATGATGTCGAATCTCACGCTCGGCATGGACTTCTGGACGCTGGCCTGGCCCCGCTTCATCCAGGGCCTCGGGCTGGGATTCATCTTCGTGCCGCTGGTGACGCTCGCCCTGGCGACGATCCAGAAGGACAAGCTCGGCAACGCGACGTCCGCCTTCAATGTCCTCCGCAACGTGGGGGGCAGCACCGGCATCGCGCTGGCCACCACGCTCCTCCTCCGCCGGAGCCAGATGCACCAGGCCACGCTGGTCAGTCACGTCAACGTGTGGGACTGGGAGACGTCGGAGCGGCTCAAGCAGTGGACGACACACTTCGTGGGGCAGGGCGCCGACCGCTTCACCGCCGAGCGGCGTGCGACGGCGATGATCTACCACGACGTCGTCGCCCAGGCGCAGGTGCTGGCCTACATCGACGCGTTCTTCCTGCTGGCGGTGCTGTTCACGATCGTGCTGCCGCTGATTCCCTTGTTGCGCCGCGTGCGGTCGGAGCCGTTACCGTCCGAGAGCGAGCAGACCTCCGGACGCGTTCCGGCGTTGCCGCCCCCGACGGCGGAGTGACCCAGGCGTGCCACGCCGCTGCGTCTGGGCGCGCGTCGAGCCGGACATCGCGTACCACGACGAGGAGTGGGGGGTGCCGCTCCACGAGGAGCGCAAGCTCTTCGAGCTGTTGATCCTGGAGGGCGCGCAGGCGGGACTGAGCTGGTCCACCATCCTGCGCCGGCGCCAGGGCTACCGGAAGGCGTTCGACGGCTTCGACCCCGAGAAGATCGCGCGCTACACGCCCCGCCACTGCGAGCGACTTCTCGCCGACCCCCGCATCATCCGCAACCGCGCCAAGATCGAGGCGGCCGTGGCCAACGCGCGCGCCTTCCTCGACGTGCAGCGCGAGCACGGGAGCTTCGACGCCTACCTGTGGGGATTCGTCGAGGGCGCGCCGCGGCTGGGCCCCGGTGGACGGCCCCCGGCCGAGACCGTCGAGTCGCGCGCGCTCAGCAAGGACCTGAAGAAGCGCGGCTTCCGCTTCGTCGGTCCCACCATCTGCTACGCCTTCATGCAGGCCGCCGGCCTGGTCAACGATCACGCCCGCCACTGCTTCCG
>Ga0187892_10003055_pt1 | contig 31527 bp, 29 predicted proteins | sample MA1701073metaG_FD_139345 | JGI IMG/M metagenome (GOLD analysis project Ga0187892, IMG submission 139345) | Bio-ooze microbial communities from a basaltic lava cave in the Kipuka Kanohina Cave System on the Island of Hawaii, USA - MA170107-3 metaG ...
CGACCCGGCGCTGGCCTCCTACAAGGCGGTGAGCGGGGTGAGCGGCAACATCTCGAGCGTCGGCTCGGACACCCTCAACAACCTCATGACCCACTGGGCCGAAAGCTTCCAGCGCTTCTACCCAAACGCCCGGGTGCAGATCGAAGGCAAGGGCTCGTCCACCGCGCCGCCGGCGTTGATCTCGGGGACGGCGCAGCTCGGCCCCATGTCCCGTGAGATGAAGGGCAGCGAGATCGACCAGTTCGAGAAGAAGTACGGGTACAAGCCGACTCCCGTCCGCACCTCGGTGGACGCGCTCGCGATCTTCGTGAACAAGGACAACCCCATCAAGTGCCTGACGATCGCCCAGGCCGACGCGATGTTCTCCAAGTCACGACGCCAGGGGTACAGGGAGGACATCACCACGTGGGGGCAGCTCGGCCTCACCGGTGAGTGGGCGAGCAAGCCGATCAGCCTCTACGGGCGCAACTCGGCGTCCGGGACCTACGGCTTCTTCAAGGAGCACACGCTCAAGAACGGGGACTACAAGGACACCGTCAAGGAGCAGCCGGGCTCGGCGGCCGTGGTCCAGGGGGTGACGGTGGACCGCTACGGAGCCGGCTACAGCGGCATCGGCTACGCGACGGCGGGCGTCCGCGCGGTGCCGCTCGCCGAGAAGGAAGGCGGCAAGTGCGTGGAGGCCACCGCCGACAATTCGTATGCGGGAGCGTATCCGCTGGCCCGCTTCCTGTACGTCTACGTGAACAAGACGCCTGGCAAGCCGCTCGATCCGCTCACGCGCGAGTTCGTGAAGCTGATCGTCTCCAAGGAAGGCCAGGAGGGCGTGATGAAGGACGGCTACTTCCCGATCCCGGCGTCGATCGCCAGGGAAGAGGTGGCCAAGGTCCAGTAAGTGGCGCTCGACGCCAGAACGCTGGAAGCGGGCGGACCGGGACTCCCGGCCCGCCCGTTGTCCGTCAGCCGGGCCAGAACGGCCCGCCGGATTCGACTGGATCGCTGGGCCGGGCGGTTCGTCGTGGTCGGCGGCCTCATCATCATCGCCTCCATCCTGGCCATCCTGTTCGTCATCGCGGCTGAAGTGTATCCGCTCTTCGAGAGTCCGACCGCGGTGCTGCTCGGACGATACGGCTCGGCCGGCCCGACGTCCGGGGGAGCGGCCGCGGGCGCTTCGGTCGGCGTCGACGAATACCGCGAGCTGGGCTTTCTGGTCACCAGGAGCGGTCGCGTCGAGTTCGTGTCGCTCAAAAAGGCGCCCAACCCGGCGCCCGTGGTCCTCGCCTCCCTCGGCGACGCGCGCGTCGAGACCGTGGCCGCCACCGGCAAGGGCGGCTATACCGCGGGCACATCGGATGGGCGGCTGATCCCGTTCGATGTGCGATTCGAGGTCGTGTTCACAGACGGCAAGCGCACGGTCACACCGACCGTGACGCTCGGAGAGCCCGTGCTCGTGGATCCCAGCGAGAAGCGGCCTCTGCTCCGCGTGGCGGCGGCCCGGCCGGACTCGGGGCCGATGACGGTCGCCCAGGTCGGCCCCGCCGAGGTCGTCGTCCAGAGCGTGGTCGAGAAGAAGGCGCTCATCGGTGCGAGCCGCAAGGAGGAGTCGCTCCAGACCCTCCGGGTGCCCGCCGGCGGCGAGATCACCGCGCTCGCGCTCGACGGGCGCGGCGAGGATCTCTTCGTCGGCACCTCGACCGGCCGGATCCTGCACTACGACATGCGCGACCGAGAGAGCCCGAAGGAGATGGAAGTGGTGCCGGTGACTCCCGGGACTCCGGTGACCGCGCTCGGATTCCTGATCGGCGACCGGACGCTGATCGCCGGCGATGGGTCCGGTGCCGTCTCGAGCTGGCAGGTCGTGCCTCCACCGGGTGGCGGCGAGCGCCGGCTTACCCGGGTCTATGACTTCAAGAGACACCCGGCTGCGGTGACCGCCATCAGCGCGTCGCAGCGCGACAAGGGTTTCGCGACCGCCGATACGTCCGGCACCATCCACGTCAGCTACGGCACCTCGGGACAGACGTTGCTCTCCCTGAAGGCCGAGCCGGCGGGCGGGGTCCCATCACTGGCCTTCGCGCCCAAGGCCGATGCGGTGGTGGCGGCCAGTCAGCAGGGGCCGCTCATCGAGTGGGCGCTCCACAATCCGCATCCCGAGACCACGCTGAAGACGCTCTTCGGCAAGGTCTGGTACGAGGGCTACTCGAAGCCGGAATACGTGTGGCAGTCGACCGGGGGCACGGACGACTTCGAGTCGAAGTTCAGCCTGACCCCGCTGATTTTCGGCACCTTGAAGGGGACCGTCTACGCGCTGCTCATCGCGGTGCCGCTGGCCCTGCTGGCGGCGCTCTACGTGAGCGAGTTCATGCACCCGACGCTCAAGGGGTACGTCAAGCCCGTCGTCGAGATCATGGCGGCCTTGCCGAGCGTGGTGCTGGGCTTTCTGGCGGGGCTCTGGTTGGCGCCCGTGGTGGAGCGGATCGTGCCGGGGCTCTTCCTGCTCCCGCTGGTGGCGCCGCTGGCCGTGCTCGCCGCGTACTCGCTGTGGCGGCTGCTACCGACCCGTATCCGAGCCCGTTTCAAGACCGGGACCGAGGTGTTCCTGCTGATCCCGGTGGTGCTCGTGGGGGCCTGGATCGCGTTCACGCTGGGCGGGCTCGTCGAACAGACGCTCCTGGGCGGCAACTACCGCGGCTGGCTTCTGTCCACCCTCGGCCTCACCTACGACCAGCGGAACTCCCTCGTCGTGGGAGTCGCGATGGGCTTCGCGGTCATTCCGATCATCTTCACGATCGCCGAGGACTCGCTGGCCAACGTCCCTCAGCACCTGCGGGCCGGGTCGCTGGCGCTGGGCGCGACGCGCTGGCAGACGGCGCTGCGGATCGTGCTGCCCACGGGGAGCCCGGGCATCTTCTCGGCGATCATGATCGGATTCGGTCGGGCCGTCGGCGAGACGATGATCGTGCTGATGGCGACCGGGAACACCCCGGTCATGGACTGGAGCATCTTCAACGGGTTCCGGGCGCTGTCGGCGAACGTGGCGGTGGAGTTGCCTGAAGCACCCGAAGGCGGCACGCTCTTCCGCGTCCTGTTCCTCGCCGCCTTTCTCCTCTTCTGTCTGACCTTCGCCGTGAACACGCTCGCCGAGGTGGTGCGGCTCAAGCTCCGGCGGCGATACCGGTACCTATGAGCTGGTCGATCAAGCGCTACTGGGGCACCGGCGAGCCGTTCATCTGGCTCACGGGCGGAGCGCTCTCGCTCTCGCTGATCCTGGTCGGAGGGCTGATCGGGCTCATTCTCTACAACGGGCTCGGCTTCTTCTGGCCCCGGGATGTCGCGCGCATCACGCTCAAGGACGGAGCGGTGATGACCGGACAGGTGGTGGAGCGCGAGCCGATTCCCGACAAGTCGGGCCAGTACCGGATCAAGCTCAAGGTCGCCAACCGTGACCTCTATGGCGCCGATTTCCAGTGGGTCGACGAGAGCCGGATCGCGACACGCGCGTATCCGGCCGATGCGGCGGTGATCGAGCGGACCGAGTGGGGGCTCCTCATCGGGACGATCAAGGAGGTGCGCGACGGCGGCCGCGTGATCGCGGTGGGACCGGAGCAGAGCTGGCGCGAGATGCAGGCGTTGCTCCCGCAGACAGAGCGCACCCGCCGGGAGATCCGCCGCATCGAGCAGCACGACATCGGCGCCATCAACCACGCCCAGGAGAAGCTGCGGCTGGGGCTGCGGAAGCTCGAGCTGGAGGGCGTGAGCGGCGGATCGCGGGTCGAGGCGCTGAAGAGGCAGCTGGCCCCCCTCCAGGAGCGTTACGACGCCCAGGCGACACGGCTCGCCGAGCTGCGAAAGAGCCAGACCGTGACGGTGGTGGTCGAGGCCGACGGCGGAAAGACCAAAGAACTGCCGCTCGCCCAGCTCCTCGACGTGCGATTCCCGAACGCCATGAGCCTGCCCGCGAAGGCCGCCGACTATGCGCGCCAGGTGTGGGAATTCCTGGCCGAGGATCCGCGCGAGGCCAATACCGAGGGCGGCGTGTTCCCCGCGATCTTCGGCACCGTGCTGATGGTCATGATCATGAGCATCGCGGTGACCCCCCTGGGTGTGCTGGCGGCGTTCTACCTGCGCGAGTACGCCAAGCAGGGACCGTTCGTCAGCACGGTCAGGATCGCCGTCAACAACCTGGCCGGCGTGCCGTCGATCGTGTTCGGCGTCTTCGGCGTCGGGTTCTTCATCTACTTCGTCGGCGGCTCCATTGACCGTCTCTTCTACTCCGAGTCACTGCCGACGCCGACGTTCGGCACGGGCGGGATCCTCTGGGCCTCGCTGACCCTCGCGCTGCTCACGGTCCCCGTGGTCATCGTGGCCACCGAAGAGGGGCTGGCGGCCATTCCCGCGGGGATGCGTGAGGCCTCGCTCGCGCTGTCGGCCACCAAGCTGGAGACCACGCTGCGTGTCGTCTTACCCGCGGTGATGCCGTCGATCCTCACCGGCCTGATCCTGGCCATGGCGAGGGCGGCGGGCGAGGTGGCGCCGCTCATGATCACCGGCGTCGTGAAGCTGGCGCCGACGCTCCCGGTCGACGGGGCCTGGCCATTCCTGCACCTCGAGCGCAAGTTCATGCACCTCGGATTTCATATCTACGACGTCGGCTTCCAGTCGCCCAACGTCGACGCGGCGCGGCCGATGGTGTTCGCGACGACGCTCCTTCTGCTGCTGATCGTGGTGCTGCTCAACCTGTTCGCCATCAGCATGCGAAACCGGCTCCGTCGCAAGTACGCCATGGCGGCCGTCTAGAGGAGATCCCTCATGGTCGGAAGCGTCGAGATTCGCCGAGCACTGAGATCCGAGCCGCCCGCGCCGCCCATCATGGAGACGCCGATGGTGGAGATCGAGGGGCTCTCGCTCTGGTACGGGCCCAAGCGGGCGCTGACGGACATCGCGATGTCGATACCCAAGCATCGCGTGACGGCGTACATCGGGCCGTCGGGCTGCGGCAAATCGACGCTCCTGCGCTGTCTGAATCGGATGAACGACCTGGTCGACGGGGTGAGGATCGCCGGCACCATCCGGATCGGCGGCACGGACATCTACGACCCCAGCCTGGACGTCACCGAGCTCCGCAAGCGGGTCGGGATGGTCTTCCAGAAGTCGAACCCGTTCCCGAAGTCCATCTTCGAGAACGTCGCCTACGGGCCGCGCATCCTCGGCCTCGGCAACCGGAGCGATCTCGAGGGCACGGTGGAACGGAGCTTGCGGGCAGCGGCGCTGTGGGACGAGGTGCACGACCGCCTCCATGAGAGCGCCCTGGGACTCTCCGGCGGCCAGCAGCAGCGCCTCTGCATCGCGCGCGCGATCGCCGTGGAACCGGACGTGCTGCTGATGGACGAGCCGTGTTCGGCGCTCGATCCCATCGCCACGGCCAGGATCGAGGAGCTGATGCTCGAGCTCAAGAACAGCTACACGATCGTCATCGTCACGCACAACATGCAGCAAGCGGCCCGCGTGTCGGACTACACTGGCTTCATGCTGCTGGGGGAGCTGATCGAGGTCGGCGTGACGCGCGAGCTCTTCACCAATCCGCGCCAGAAGAAGACCGAGGACTACATCACCGGCCGGTTCGGATAAGGCGACGGCTCGATGCCGCGGCATTTTCACGAAGAGCTCGAGGCGCTGAAGCAGACCCTCCTCGCCATGGGGGGCCTGGTCGAGGACCAGATCCGCCGCGTCATGCGGGCGCTCACCGAGCGCGACGACGCCCTCGCGCGGGAGGTCATCGACCGGGACCGCCAGGTGAACACCTACGACGTCGAGGTGGACGAGCAGTGCGTCGAGCTCCTGGCGCTGCACCAGCCCGCGGCCAGCGACCTCCGGTTCATCACCACCGCGATGAAGATCGTCACGGATCTGGAGCGCATCGGCGACCAGGCGGTGAACATCGCCCAGCGCGCGATCGAGCTGAATCAGGAGCCCCAGCTCAAGCCCTACATCGACCTGCCGCGGATGGCTGAAAAGGCCCAGCAGATGGTGAAGGACAGCCTGGACGCCTTCGTCTCCCGCGACACCGCGCTCGCCCGCCGGGTCTGCGCCGCCGATGCCGAGGTGGACGCGCTGAAGGAGCAGATCTTCCGCGAGCTGTTGACGTTCATGATGCAGGACACGCGGAGCATTCCGCGCGCGATCCGGCTGATCTTGATCTCGCGGTTTCTCGAGCGCGTCGCCGATCACGCCACGAACATCGGCGAGATGGTGATCTACCTGGTCGAGGGCAAGATGGTCCGTCACACCCTCGCCTAGCCAGCCCCTATGTATACTGGCAACGTGAGCGTCGATCGCCGCTATCAGCTGCAGTCGACCGAGGCCAACCGGCGGCTGGACGCGCTGCTCGAGAACCTGCGGGTCCCCGAGTCCACCTGGCGTCTCTACGCCGACATGCTGACCTCGGTCCTCAAGATGTACGAGGACGGCGCCGGCGTGGCCGATCTCAAGATCAGCAGCAGCGCGCTCAAGGAGCTCCGCTACGGCTTCAAGGTGTTCGCGCCGTACCGGCAGGTACGGAAGGTGACCGTGTTCGGCTCGGCGCGGACCGCACCCTCGCATCCCGTGTCGGTCCAGGCGTTCGAGTTCGCCAAGCGCATCGTCGATGCGGGCTGGATGGTGATCACCGGCGCCGGCAGCGGCGTGATGGGCGCCGCCCAGCAGGGCGCCGGCCGCGACCGCTCGTTCGGCCTCAACATCCGCCTGCCGGCCGAGCAGGAAGCCAACCCGTGGATCGCGGACGATCCCAAGCTCATCAACTTCAAGTACTTCTTCACCCGCAAGCTCTTCCTGGTGCGCGAAGCGGACGCGATGGCCTTCTTCCCCGGCGGGTTCGGGACCTGGGACGAGGCGTTCGAGGTGCTCACGCTGATCCAGACCGGCAAGGCCGCCGTCCTGCCCATCGTGTTCGTCGACCAGCCCGGCGGCACGTACTGGAAGCGGTTCGAGCAGATCGCGCAGGAGCAGCTGGTGGCCGAGGGCTTCATCTCTCCGACCGATACCCGGCTGTTCCGCATCACGGACGACATCGAGACGGCGAGGGCGGAGATCGAGGGGTTCTACCGGGTCTTCCACTCCCAGCGGTACGTCGGACCGCGCCTTGTCTTCCGGCTGAACCGGATGCTGCCCGCCGAGATGCTGCCGGACCTCAGCCTCCGCTTCGCCGACATCCTGGACGCTCCGCTGGAGCAGCGGCCCGGACCGCTGCCGCCGGAGATCGAGGAGTTCCCGGAGCTGCCGCGGCTGATCCTGCGCTTCAACCGCACCAACTTCGCCCGGCTGCGCGAGCTGATCGACCTCATCAATTCGACTTGAGCCGCGACCCGGCGCTCGTCGCCCGAACTGCTCGCGTGCTTGGCTACTCGGCGGGCTCGGGCTCCGGGCGCTCTTCCGTGTGCTGGCAGGCCGTGCAGACCCAGGTGCGCAGGATGGCCACCCGCTTCCAGTCCCGTCTCAGCGTCCAGGGGATCATCCGGTCGGCGCCGCAGCGCGGGCAGAGCTCGGTCGCCTGGCCGGGCTCGACGGTGGAGGGCAGCCAGGGGACCTTGTCGGTCATCGCGCAAGGATTATAGCGTAGGCACACTGCGCGAGCCGGGATGCGGAACTCTTCGCAGGCTGCCCAAAAAGGTCCAGAGGGGCCTTGTTCAGCAGCCTGCTAGAATGCGGGCATGAGGCTCGTGAGAGCCGCGCTCGCCCAGATCAACCCGACGGTGGGGGCCATCGAGGCCAACGCGCGGCTGATCGTGGACTGGATGGAGCGGGCGCGCCGGCTCGGCTGCGACGTCGTGGCGTTTCCCGAGATGGCGCTGACCGGGTATCCGGCGGAGGACCTGCTCTTCAAGCCCGCGTTCATCGAGAGCAATCTCAGAGCGCTGGCGGACGTGGCCAGGCAGAGCCGCGGCCTCACCGCGATCGTGGGCTTCGTCGACAAGCGCGACGACATCTTCAACGCCGCCGCCGTCCTGCACGACGGCGTCCAGACCGGGACCTACCACAAGCAGTACCTGCCGAACTACGGCGTCTTCGACGAGAACCGCTACTTCCAGGCCGGGACCGAGTCGCCGGTGTTCAGCATCGGCCAGACGGTGATCGCGGCGAACATCTGCGAGGACATCTGGTATCCGACCGGGCCCAGCAGCGCCCAGGCCCTCGCGGGCGCCGAGCTCGTGATCACGATCAACGCCTCCCCGTATCACGCCGGCAAGGCGCAGCACCGGGAGAAGATGCTGGCCACCCGCGCCGCGGACGACCTCGTCTGCCTCGCGTTCGTGAACACCGTCGGCGGGCAGGACGAGCTGGTCTTCGACGGGCAGTCGTTCATCTTCAACGAGAAGGGGGAGCGGCTCGCCCGCGGCAAGGCGTTCGAGGAGGACCTCCTCGTCGCCGATCTGGACCTGGACGACGTCTTCCGCGCGCGGCTGCACGACTCGAGGCGCCGCAAGGAAAAGCTCCGGGGCGAAGTGGGGGTGCGACGGATCTCGCTGCCGCCGCTCCCGTCGCGCGAGCGGCGCAAGCTGCCGGCGCACGAGGTGGAGGCGCTCGAGGCGACGGACGAGATCTATCGGGCGCTGGTTCTGGGCACCCGCGATTACGTCACGAAGAACGGCTTCCGGCACGTGGTGCTCGGCATCTCGGGCGGCATCGACTCGGCCCTGGTGGCCGCGGTCGCGTGCGATGCGCTCGGGCCAGCCAACGTGACGGGGGTGAGCATGCCGTCGCCGTATTCCTCCCCGGGCACCCGCCGCGACGCGGCCCGGATCGCCAGGAATCTCGCGATCGAGTTTCTCAAGCTGCCGATCACGGAAGTGTTCAAGAGCTACCGCCGCGCGCTCGCCAAGCCGTTCAAGGGGCTGAAGGAGGACGCCACCGAGGAGAACATCCAGGCGCGTATCCGCGGCAACTACCTGATGGCGCTCTCGAACAAGTTCGGCTGGCTGGTGCTCACCACCGGGAACAAGAGCGAGTACGCGGTCGGGTACACGACGCTCTACGGCGACATGGCGGGCGGCTTCGCGGTGATCAAGGACGTGCCGAAGATGCTGGTCTACCGCCTGGCCGGGCACGCCAACCGTCGGGCGGGCCGGGAGGTGATCCCGCGCGCCATCTTCGAGCGTGCGCCGTCGGCGGAGCTCCGCCCGAACCAGACGGATCAGGACACGCTGCCGCCATACCCCGTGCTCGACGCGATCCTGGAGGCTTACGTGGAGGAAGACCAGGGCGTGGCCGACATCGTGGCGCGGGGCTTCGACGCCGCGATCGTGAAGCGGGTGATCGCGATGGTGGACCGCAACGAGTACAAGCGCCGCCAGGCGCCGATCGGGATCAAGATCACGCCGCGCGCCTTCGGGCGCGACTGGCGCCTGCCCATCGTCAACAAGTTCAGCGAGTAATCGCTCGGAGGGGGCCTCGACGGCCCCCTCCGAGGCCTCCCCCAGAACGGGATTGCGCCGGCGAACCCGGCGCTCGAAGTGGAACCACTAACCCGTAGTGGCCGAGTCCGAGTGCCGCGGACACCACGGACTGGGCGGCGCGACCCGACCGACGTATCGTTCCCGAACCTTTCGAGGGCGCTCGCGCATCGGCATTACCGATTTGTCTTCCGGCCTCGGTTCGATAGCATCACGCGGTGGACCCTCATCGAGGACGCGCCCATCGCGCGCCTCGACAGCCGGGTGATCGAGCCGATCTACGAGCGCGAGGCCGAGCGCCACCGCGGAGGCACCGGGCAATGAGTCCGTGCACCACGCCCGAGCCGGCCCCGGGTCCCGCCGACGAGGTCTGGGACGCCGGGCACCTCGGCTGCGGCGAGCTCGTGCTCGAGCTGCGCATGCGTCTCGGGCGTATGCGGCCCGGCCAGGTGCTGGAGCTGGTGGCGCGCGACCCCGGAGCGCCGGCCGACCTGCCGGCCTGGTGCCGCATGACTGGCCACGCCCTGGTCGGCGAGCGACATCCCATCTACCACATCCGACGAAGGGAGAACTGAATCATGGCCAGCAAGTTCTGCGTCAGCCTCACCCACTCCAAGGACAACACGGACAAGGCCACGGTGGCGTTCGTCGTGGCCAACGCCGCGCTCGGGTCGGGCAAGGAGACCCTCGTCTTCCTGAGCGTCGAGGCGGTGCGCCTGGCCCAGAAGGGCTACGCCGACGACATTCATGAAGAAGGCTTCGCGCCCCTCAGGGAGCTGATGGACAACTTCGCCAAGGGCGGCGGTACCATGTACGTCTGCTCGCCGTGCTTCAAGAAGCGCAAGCTCGACGAGAACAACCTCGTGGCCGCCGCCTCCATCGTGGGTGGAGCCAAGCTCGTCGAGTTCCTCTCAGACGGAAGCCCCTGCGTCAGCTACTGAGGGAGGGAACCGGCGATGGAGCCCGTCGCGCGCCATCCGCTTCCGCCTGACGTCCAGTTCGACGGCGGCGACCTCGACTGCGGCAACGGCCTGCTGCTGCTCATTCGGCAGCACATGGACCCGCTGCCGCGGGGCGGGTTGCTGGAGTTCCGCTCCACGGAGATCTCGGTGGAGGCGGACTTCCCGGCGTGGTGCCGGATGACCGGCAACGAGCTGGTGTCGTGGACGAAGACGGGGCGGGCGCGAAGCTTCCTGGTGTGCAAGGGCTTCCTCGCCCAGCGCGCTGCCGCCGCATGGACGCCGCCCGTCTCGGCCCGTGAAGGGATGGACAGGCCCCGCAAGGAGGTCGTCGCTGTCACGATTCCGGCGACCCTGCCGTCCCCCGCGCCCGCGCCGCGCCTCCCCGCCCTGGCCGTCATGGGCATCGGGAGCTGGCCCCGCCCGCGCTGGATGCTCCGCGCCATCCACGATCACATGGAAGGGCGGATGCCGGAGGAGGAGTTCACGGCCACCGCCGAGGACGCCACCCGCCTCGCGGTGGACGCGCAGCACCGCGCGGGCGTCGACGTCGTCACCGACGGTGAGCAGCGCCGCGACAACTACGCCAGCTTCGTGGGCGGGCGGCTCGACAACTGCCAGCTCATCCCCCTCACGGACCTGCTGCCGCTGGTCGACGATCCCGAGAGGTTCGCGCGCGAGATGCAGTCCCTCGACGTGCCGGCGGCGGAGGTGCGGCATCCCGCGGTGTTCGGTCCGCTCGGGCGCAGCCGTCCCCTGGCCGGCCACGAACTGGCGTTCACGCGGACGCTCACCGAGCGGCCGGTGAAGGTGGCGCTGCCGGGCCCGTACCTGCTCACGCGCCTCATGTGGGTCGAGTGCATCTCCGACCTCGCCTACCGCTCACGCGAGCACCTGGCCCAGGACATCGCGCGCGTGCTGCGCGAGGAACTGCATTTCCTGCTCGCCGCGGGCGCGGCGCTCGTGCAGCTCGACGAGCCGGTACTCTGCGAGGTCATCTTCACCGGTGCCAAGAACACGCGCAGCTTCATGTGCGGCGCCCTCAGCGAGAAGGGCGAGGCCGGCCACGAGCTGGCCTTCGCGCGCGCGCTGATCAACCAGGTGGTGGCCGGGCTCCCGCGCGAGCGGCTGGCCATGCACGTCTGTCGCGGGAACTGGACGCGCGACGAGCGGGCGGCCCTGGCCGGCGATTACCGTCCGCTCCTGTCCCTCCTCGAGGAGGTCCAGGTCGGCACCCTGTTCCTGGAGCTGGCGACACCCCGGGCCGGCGAGCTGGACGTGTTGAAAGACCTGCCGGACACGCTGCGCGTCGGGGTGGGAGTGGTCAACCAGAAGCTCGAGCCCGTGGAGACCACGGAGGAGATCCTCGCCCGGGCGGGTCGGGCGATCGACCTGTTCGGCCCCGAGCGCGTGCTCCTCACGCCCGACTGCGGCTTCGCGACCTTTGCGGACAACCCCGTCGCGTCCGCGCGCGTCGCCGAGGAGAAACTGCGCGCCATCGCCGGCGCCGCCGAGATCCTGCGCCGCGGCTGATCCGCGGCTCCAGGTCAGGGGGAGACGGAGAGGTCGAGGGCCTGCAACGTCGCCAGGCGGCGGTAGATGCCGTCCTCGCGGGCCATCAGCTCGTCGTGGGTGCCGAGCTCGGCGATGCGGCCGCCATGGATCACGACGACGCGGTCGGCGTTCTTCACGGTGGCGAGCCGGTGCGCGATGACCAGCACGGTGCGCCCCCGCATCAGCTCCGAGAGCGCCTGCTGGACCAGGAACTCGCTCTCGGCGTCGAGATCCGAGGTGGCCTCGTCCAGGATCAGGATCGGCGGATCCTTCAGGAAGGCGCGGGCGATGGCGAGCCGCTGGCGCTGGCCGCCGGAGAGCTTCACCCCGCGCTCGCCCACCTGGGTCCCGTAGCCGTGCGGCAGCGCCACGATGAAGTCGTGGGCCTGCGCGAGCCGCGCGGCGCGCTCCACCTCCTCGCGCGTGGCGTCCGGCTTCCCATAAGCGATGTTGTACTCGACGGCGTCGTGGAACAGGAACGTCTCCTGCGTCACGATGCCCATGAGGGAGCGGACCGAATCGACGGTCACGTGCCGGAGATCGTGACCGTCGATCGTGATGCGGCCCATCGACACGTCGTGGAAGCGCGGCAGCAGATCCATCAACGTCGTCTTGCCCGCGCCCGACATCCCGACGAACGCCACCAGCTCCCCCTTCTTGACCTCGGTGGAGATGTCGCGCAGCGCCGGTTCCCCGCTGTCGGCGTAGCTGAACGAGACGCTCTCGAACACGATGCGATCCGCGAAGCCGGTGAGCGGCCGCGCGCCGGGCGCATCCATGATGGCCGGCGGCGTGTCCAGGATCTCGAACACGCGCTCCACCGAGGCCAGTGACTGCTGGACGGTGTTGACCATGCGCGAGAGCTGCCGCACCGGACCGTACAGCAGCAGCACCGCCGCCGTGAACGAGAAGAACTCGCCGGGCGTGAGCCCGCCCGAGATGACGCGGTACCCGCCGTACCAGAGCGCGCCCATCATGCCGATCGCCCCGATGACCTCCATGAGCGGCTCGGACAGCTGCTCCGTGCGGTGGTCCTTCAGGGCCAGCCCGAGCAGCCGGTCGTTGACCTGGTCGAAGCGCTCCTGCTCCAGCCTCTCGCGGCCGAACGCCTTCACGATCTTCGAGCCAGTGAACGATTCCTGGAGCACCACGTTGAGCTCGGCGATCTTCTCCTGCGAGCGCTTGTTGATCTTGTACAGCTTGCGGCCGATGAGGCGAACGGTGGCGCCCACCGCCGGGAACACGGCGATGGCGATCAGCGTCAGCAGCCACTCGCGGAGGAACATGACCACGAGCAGCGCGATGATCGTCGTGACCTGTCTGACCGCCATCACCAGCACCGTGGAGCAGAGCCGGGCCAGGCGGTTCACGTCGGTGACCACGCGGCTCATGAGCTCCGCCGAGTGCAGGGAGGAGAAGAACGACAGCGGCATGGACTGGATGTGGGCGTAGAGCTCGCGGCGGATCCGCGCGATCACGCGCTCGCCCACCGAGGCCATCAGATACGACTGGCCGAATCGCCCGGTGCCCTTGAGCAGGTACGCGCCGAGCAACGCGAGCGGGATCAGCTTGAGCATGCGGAGATCCCGCTTCAGAAAGATGTCGTCCATCGCCGGCTTCACGAGCCAGGCGATGAGCCCCTCCGCGCTCGAGACCACGATCGCCAGGAGCCCGCCGAGCACGAGCAGATGCCAGTACGGGCGCAGGTAGGGAACGAGCCGGAGAAGCAGCTGGTGTCGAGTCTTCACGCGGACGACGGCGCGCCCAGCAGTCGCTGATACAGCGCTTCGGTGCGGTGGATCTTCGTCGCCGTCGAGAAGTGCGCCTCGACGAGTTTGCGGCCGGCGCGGGCCATGGCCCGGGCCCGCATCGGGTTCTCGATCATGCGGAGCATGGCCTGGGCGAGCGCCTCGGGGTTGCGCGGCGGGACCAGGAGTCCCGTCTCGCCGTCGATCACGAGCTCGGGGATGCCCTCGAGCGCCGTCCCGATGACGGGCGTCTCGACGGCCAGCGCCTCGCGCAGCGACCCCGTGAGCCCCAGCCCCGCATACGAGGCGTCGACGACCAGATCGCTGGCCGCGAGGATCTCCGGCACCTCGTGCCGGTGGCCGAGGACGGACACGATGCCGCCGAGGCCGCGCCTCGCCGCCTTGTCGAGCAGGATGGGTATGCGCGGCGGCGGCGCGCCCACGAAGAGCAGCCGAGCGTGAGGAGCCGTCTGCTGGACGCGCGTCATCGCGTCCAGCACGTCGTCATTGCCGCGCCATGACCTGATGCCGACCTGGGTGACCAGCACGTGGCTCGCGTCCAGTCCCAGCTCGGTGCGGATCGCGCTCCCGTCCACCTGCGGATGGAAGCGGCCGAGATCGGTTCCGGAATAGATCACCTCGATCTTGTCCGCCGGGACCCCGGTGGCGACGAGCTTGCGCTTGATGGACTCGCACACCGCGACGATGGCGGTCACGCGAGGCGTGGTGTACCCGAGGCGGTTCCAGCGCTGGAGCGGAAAGCTCACGCCGCGGTTCAGGATCAGCACGGGGATGCGCACGAGCAGTCCGGCGAGGAGCGCGAGCGTGCGGGCGCGCCCCTTGTGGCAGTGGACGACCTCGATGTCGTGCTTGCGGATCAGCCGGGCCAGCCGCCACGCCGTGCGGAGATCCACGGCGCGGCGCATTCGCAACGGCTCGTACGCAATGCCGGCCCGGCCGCACTGCTCGGCCCAGATCGCGCTCGGGCCGGTGGCGACCACCACGTGGTGCCCGCGCGCATGGAGGCCCGCGGCCAGCTCACGGAGCTGGATGCCAGCGCCGGTGAAGTAGTCGGCCTTGGGATAGAGCTGGAGGATCCGCAGGCCAGGGGCCGGCCCGACTAGTCCACGGCGCTGAAGCCCCGTGTTGATCAGACGGCCCCCTCCGACTGCCTAGGCTCCGAAGAAGGCGCGCATCGCCCCGACCACCTCGTCCACCTCGCTCTCGGTATGCCCGGCCGAGATGGGCAGGGTCAAGATCTCCTGCACGGCGCGCTCGGTCCGCTCGAGCGGCGGCGGGTTCAGGTACTCGACGGCCGGCTGCTTGTGCCCCGGCACCGGATAGTGGATCCCGGTCGCGATGCCCCGCTTCTTCAGGAATGCCGCCAGCTCGTCGCGCTTCGGTGTGCGCACCACGTAGAGGTGGTAGACGTGCCGGGCATGCGGCCGCTCCCCGGGCAGCTGGAGCGGCAGCCCGGCCAGCCCGGCGCCGTACCGCGCGGCCAGCCGGCGGCGGTGATCATTCATGGCGTCGAGCCGTCGGAGCAGCACGCGCCCGACGGCGGCCTGGATGTCGTTGAAGCGCAAGTTGAAGCCGACCTCGGTGTGCACGTCCTTGTTGAGCCGGCCGTGATCGCGCAGCCGCCGGCATCGGGCGGCCACGTCGTCGTCGTCGGTCACGAGGAGCCCGCCGTCGCCCATCACGGTGAGGTTCTTGGAGGGGTAGAAGGAGAACGCCCCGGCGCGACCGAAGCTCCCGACCTTGCGGCCGTGCCAGCCGGCGCCGTGGGCCTGCGCGCAGTCCTCGAGCAGCCACAGGCTACGCTCGGCGCAGACCTGGCGGATCCGCGTGAGGTCCGCCGGCTGCCCGTAGAGATGGACGGGGACGAAGCCGACCGTGCGCGGGGTGATCTTGCTCGCCGCGTCGTCCACGTCGACCGTGTACGAGTCATCGATGTCCACGAACACGGGCCCGGCCCCCGCAAAGCAGATCGCCTCGATCGTGGGAAAGGCCGTGTGCGAGGGCACCAGCACCTCGTCGCTCGACTTCACGCCGAACGCCTGCAGCGCCATCCACAGGGCGGCGGTGGCGCTGGAAGTCAGCACCGCGTGCTTGGCTCCGTTGTAGCGCGCGAACTCCTGCTCGAACGCGCGGCACTCCGGGCCCAGGATGTACTGACGCGAATCGATGGCGGCGAGCACGGCGGCCTTGATCTCGTCGTCGACCGGCGGACGGGAAAGCGGGATCGGCATCAGCGGGTTCCTCCCGGAGGATGTAGGCGGCCGTAGCGGCCGCGATAGTAGAGAAGCGGTTCCAGGCCGGCGTCGCCACGACAGTCGGCCGCCTCGACTTGCCCCACGTAAATCGTGTGGTCCCCGCCGGGATAGGCATGAACGATCCGGCACTCGAGCTCGGCGAGCGCGTCCTTGAGGATCGGCAACCCGAGCGCGCCTTGCCGGTAGCCGACGCCTTCGAACTTCTGGAGCCCGCTCAGCGTGGACGAGGCGAAGCGACGCGAGATGGCTTCCTGGTCGGCGGCCAGGATGTTGATCGCGAAGCGGTCCCCGGTCTGGAACGCCGGATAGCTCTGCGAGTTGTGCGAGACGCAGGTGAGCACCAGGGGCGGGTGCAGCGAGACGGAGGCGATGGAACTGGCGGTCAGGCCCGTGGGCTGCCCGTCGGCATCCCACGTGGTCACCACGGTCACCCCGGTCGCGAAATGGCCCAGAACGCGACGGAACTCCTCTGGCCCGAGCACTCGCCTTTTGTAGCAGTTCCGCTCCGATTTTTCAAGTTCTCCGAGGGCTTGCGCAACAGTCCTAGGCCGGTTACCTTGACTGACACGGGCCCGTGTCCCTATACTCGGTTGAGCCCTCGCAATAAGTGGGAGTGACTGAGAACGGGTGGGGAGCGGACGCATCGAGTGGTGCGGTCCACTTCCAGCGCCGGCTTGGCTGGCGCAAGCCCTTTTCTGGGGGAGGCTTCGGAGGGGGCCGTCGAGGCCCCCTCCGATTGCTGAGCAGGCCCGGATCCGGGAGACCCATGAGCCCCTCCAGCAATCCCGTCGGTGAAGCCGCCGTTCTGGACGCCCTGCGTGCCGTCGAGGACCCGGATGCGCACAAGGACATCGTGACGCTGGGCCTCGTCAAGGAGTTGCACGTCCACGAGTCCGAGGTCTCCTTCACGCTCGCCTTCACGGGTCAGCCCCCGGCGACCAAGGCCATGCTGCACAGCGGCGCCACGCGCGCCGTTTCCCGGCTCCCCGGCGTCAGCAAGGTGAACGTGAAGATGGGCTCGGGCGCCGCGCGCGCCGCTCAGCCCGGCGGTCAGCCTTCCGGTCCACCGGCCCCCAGCCCCGAGTTCATTCCGGAGGTGAAGCACACGGTCGCGGTCTCGTCCGGCAAGGGCGGGGTCGGCAAGTCCACGGTCGCCGTCAACCTGGCCCTCGCGCTCAAGCAGACGGGCGCGCAGGTCGGCCTGGTCGACGTGGACGTCTACGGCCCGGACGTGCCCTTGATGATGGGCGCCAAGGGGCGGCCGGGGATGTTCGACAACAAGATCATCCCGGTGGACGCCCATGGCATCAAGATCATGTCGATCGGCCTGCTGGTCAGCGAGCGCGAGGCGCTCGTCTGGCGGGGCCCGATGATCCACTCGGCCGTGCAGCAGTTCCTGCGTGACGTCATGTGGGGCCCGCTCGACTACCTCGTCTTCGACATGCCTCCCGGTACCGGCGATGCCCAGCTCTCGCTGTCCCAGGTCGTGCCGCTGTCCGGCGTGGTCATGGTCACCACCCCGCAGGAGGTCGCGCTGCTCGACGTGCGCCGGGCGCTCGGCATGTTCAGGAAGCTCAACGTGCCGGTTCTCGGCGTGGTCGAGAACATGAGCTATTTCATCGCGCCCGACACGGGCGCCAGGTACGCCATCTTCGGCGAAGGGGGAGGCCGGCGGGTCGCCGAGGAATTCGGGGTGCCCCTGCTGGGCGAGGTGCCGCTCGACATGGAGACTCGCCAGGGGGGAGACGCCGGCGTGCCGGTGGTCGTGGGTCGTCCGGAGTCCGCCCAGGCGGAGGCGTTCCGGCAGGTGGCCACCGCAGTGATCAAGCGAGTGGACGAAGTGGCCGGCCTCAAGCTTCCGACCATTGGGTGACGGGGCAGCGTGCCGGTGGCAACCCGGCTCTACCTGCCGATTTTCCCGCTGCCGGACCTGGCCTTCTTCCCCCGCACGTTCCTGCCGCTCCACGTCTTCGAGGCGCGCTATCGCGCGATGATCACGGACTGCCTGGGGCGCGACAAGCGGCTCGCCGTGGTGGGGCTCAAGCCCGGCTACGAGCCGCTCTACGAAGCCAAGCCGGCCGTCAACACGGTCGCCGGTGCGGGTCGGATCGTGCGCTGGGAGCGTCTGTCCTCGGGCCGCTACAACATCCTGCTGCAGGGGGAGCACCGGATCCGCATCGAGCGCGAGCTGCCGTCCGACACGCTCTATCGCATGGTCGAGGCCACCGCGCTGTCGGAGATCGGCGCGGACTCGCCGCGCGTCGAGGCGCTCGGCGGGCGCGTGAGGGCGCAGTGCCTGCGCATCCTCGAGGCCGTGGGACGCTCGAGCGCCGAGACGCGGCAGGCCCTCGAGTCGGTGCGCTCGCCCGGCGAGCTCTGCGATCAGGTGGCGTCCGCCGTGATCCCGGCCGCCAGCGTCCGCCAGGCCCTGCTCGAGGAGCTGAACGTGGCGCGCCGACTCGAGCGGCTCGTGAGCGCGCTCGACGCGCTGCTCAAGCAGCTCACGCGGGAGCACTGATGCAGAACCTTCTCCGCCTCTGGCTGGTTGTCGCCACGGTACTGTGCGCGCTGCCGGCGGACGGCGCTCCCCGCTGGGGCTGGCTGGGCGTCCGGATCCGGGACCTCACCGAGTCGGAGATGGAGGAGATCTCGAAGCGTCACGGCATCCGCGAGGGGTTCGGCGCCATGATCGTCGAGGTCCTCAAGCAGACGCCGGCGGAGGCGTCGGGGCTCCGGAACGGTGATCTGGTCGTCGCCATCGCCGATCGACCGGTGGTGGACACCCGGACCCTCCAGCGCTACGTGGCCGCGGCTCCGATCGGGGAGACGCTGTCGATCACGGTGCTCACCAAGGAAAAGGGCCGGCAGCGGGTCTCCGTGCGCGTCGGCCCGATGCCGGAGGCCGTAGCGGCCGAGCGGGTGGCGGCCGAGTTCGGGTTCCTGGTCCGCGAGCCGGAGGCGCAGACGGAGGCGGGCGCGGCCCGGCCGCCGGGCGCGCCGGCGGTGGCGGTGATCGTACCGCGCAGCCGGGCCGAGAGCGCGGGGCTGCAGGTGGGCGATGTGCTGGTCGAGGTGAACGGTCAGCCGGTGCCGACGCTCGACGCGCTGCGGGAGGCGCTGCTGGCGACGCGGGACAATGGGCCTCTGTCCCTGGTGGTCCGCCGCGGTCGGGATCGCCTCTCGCTGCTGCTGCGCGGGGCAGAAAGCCCTTGACAACCGGGCCTGGGGTCCCTAGGGTACGCGCGGCACGTCTCCCCCAGCCCTGATGCGAAGTGCCTGGAACCTGCCCCGAGAGGGGTGGCGTACCCGTGCGGCGCACTCCTCGCACGCCGGTTCCCGCCGGGGAAACCGCGTGACGCGGAGCGATCGGTCAACGATGACGGACCACTCAACGAGGGAGGAGGCCAGCCATGACCACCGCGAATAGTCGAAGTGCCACGACCCGGCGCAAGTTTCTCGCCGGTGCCGCCCTGACCGGGGCGGCCACGATCGCCATGCCACAGGTCTCGCGCGCGCAGACGGTCACCCTCAAGATGCAGGGTTCCTGGGGCGCCAAGGACGTCTTCAACGAGTTCGCCGAGGACTACGTCAAGCGCGTCAACGAGATGGCCGGAGGACGGCTCAAGATCGACTATCTGGTCGGCGGAGCCGTCGTTCACCCCTTCCAGGTGTTCGACGGGGTGCACGGCGGCCAGATCGACGGCGCCCACACGGTGACCGTCTACTGGTACGGCAAGCACAAGGCCGCTTCGCTGTTCGGCACCGGGCCGGTGTTCGGCTTCAACGCCAACGAGGGTCTCGGCTGGATCCACAATGGCGGCGGCCGTGAGCTCTTCGAGGAGCTTCAGACGCAGATCATGAAGGTCAACATCAAGAGCTTTTTCGTCATGCCGATGCCGACCCAGCCGCTCGGTTGGTTCAAGAAGCCGGTCCGGAGCGCGGCCGACCTGAAGGGCCTCAAGTATCGCACCGTGGGCCTGGCGGCTGACCTGTTCCAGGCGATGGGTCTCTCGGTGGCGCAGCTTCCGGGCGGCGAGATCGTTCCGGCCATGGAGCGGGGCGTGATCGACGCCTTCGAGTTCAACAACCCGACCTCCGACCGCCGCTTCGGCGCCCAGGACGTGGCCAAGAACTACATGATGGGCAGCTACCATCAGGCCACCGAGTACTTCGAGATCATGTTCAACCGAACCAAGTTCAACGCGCTGCCCAAGGAGCATCAGGCCATCCTACAGTACGCCGCCGAGTCGGCCTCCTCCGCCAACGAGTGGAAGGCGTTCGACTACTACTCGAGGGACCTCCAGGAGCTGATCACCAAGGACAAGGTCAACGTCATCCGCACGCCCAAGGACGTGTTCCAGGCTCAGATCAAGGCCTGGGACGGCCTGATCGAGCAGCTCGGCAAGGACCCCTTCATGAAGAAGGTGATGGACTCCCAGAAGGCCTGGGTGAAGCGCGTGGTCTACTACGGGATGTTCAACACCGCCGACTACCGCGTCGCCTACGAGCATCAGTTCGGCAAGCTGCCGGTCTGATCGGTTCGCACCGGTCGTGCTGGTGCGTCCGGGTCGGGCGGCGTGGATCCACGCCGCCCGACCCGCTCTGGGGGGAGGGATGGAGCGACGTCGTCCGCAGACTGAACGGACATGACTCGCTTCCTCTTCTTCATCGACTCGCTCAGCACCTGGGTCGGCAAGGCGTTCGCCTGGCTGATCCTCGTCCTCACCTTCAGTGTCAGCTACGAGGTCTTCGTCCGCTACGTCCTGCGCGCGCCGACGACCTGGGCCTTCGACATCAGCTACATCACCTACGGCGCGATGTTCCTGATGGCCGGCGCCTATACCCTGTCACGCAACGGACACGTGCGCGGCGATGTGGTGTACCGCTTCTGGCGGCCACGCGTGCAGGCCACGGTGGATCTGGCGCTCTACATCGTCTTCTTCCTCCCCGCCGTGGCGGCCTGGATCTACTCCGGCTGGGGATACGCCAGGATGTCGGTCCGCTTCCAGGAGGTGAGCATCTTCAGCCCGGCCGGGGTCCCGGTGTTCCCGCTCAAGGCCTTGATCCCGGTGACGGGGGTGCTCCTGCTCGTCCAAGGCATCGCCGAGATCATCCGCTGCATCCTGTGCATCCGTTCGGATCGATGGCCGCAACGTCTGCACGACGTCGAAGAGACGGAATCCGTCATCCTCCATGAGAAGCAGTATCTGGCCGAGCATGGCGGAGAGACGCCGCCCGGGCGTCAGGGGACGACCGCGTGACCGACCCGCAGGTCGGCATGTTGATGCTGGGCCTGTTCATCTTCATCATCATGCTCGGGTTTCCGATTGCCTTCACCCTCATCGCCATGGGGGTCGGGTTCGGGTATTACGCCTACTACACGCCAGGCCAGGATATCTTCGCCAACCGCATCTTCACGCTGCTGGTCCAGAAGACCTTCGAGGTCACCTCCAACGACGTGCTGACGGCCGTGCCTTTGTTCCTGTTCATGGGGTACGTCGTCGAGCGCGCGAACATCCTCGACCGCCTGTTCGGCTCGATCCAGGTCGCGGCCAAGCGGGTTCCGGGATCGCTCGCCGTCGCGACGCTTCTCACCTGCGCCATGTTCGCCACGGCCACCGGTATCGTCGGCGCGGTCGTGACCCTGATGGGGCTTCTGGCCTTTCCCGCCATGCTGCGCGCCGGCTATGACCTCAAGCTCTCCGCGGGGGTCGTGTGCGCGGGCGGCTGCCTCGGCATCCTGATCCCGCCCAGCATTCTTCTCATCGTCTATGCCGCCACCGCCGGGATCTCGGCGGTCAAGCTGTATGCGGCCGCCATGATTCCGGGATTCTTGCTGGCGTCCCTCTACGTTGCTTACGTGATCATGCGGGCGGTGCTGAATCCAAAGCTGTGTCCCAGGTTGCCCCGGGAGCAGACAGATATTCCGTTCGCCGAAGTGCTGCGCTCATTGCTGACCTCGTTCTTTCCGCTGGCGATACTGATCGTCTCCGTGCTCGGCGCGATCCTCTTCGGACTGGCGACGCCGTCCGAAGCCGCCGGCGCCGGCGCGCTCGCCAGTCTGGTCCTGGCCGGCGCCTACGGGGCGCTCAACTTCCAGATGCTGAAGGAGTCCGTATTCTTGACCGCCCGCGCGACGGCGATGGTCTGTTTCCTGTTCATCGGGTCGTGGACCTTTGCGTCCGTATTCGCGCTGCTCGGCGGCCAGGGTGTCGTCGAGCGTTTCTTCCTCGGAATGAACCTCTCGACGATTCAGTTCCTGATCCTCACCCAACTCATCATCTTCCTGCTCGGGTGGCCGCTGGAATGGACCGAGATCATCATCATCTTCGTGCCGATCTTCTTGCCGTTGCTCGACGATTTCAAGGTCGATCCGATCTTCTTCGGCATCCTGGTGGCGCTCAACACCCAGACCGCCTTCAACACGCCGCCCGTAGCGATGGCCGCGTTCTATCTGAAAGGCGTGGCGCCGTCATACGTGACGCTGGCGGATATCTTCAAGGGGGCCTTGCCCTTCGTGTTCATGGTGTTCATGGCCATGGCGCTGGTCTACATCTTTCCGGGGATCGCCTTGTGGCTGCCGGACTACCTGTACACCCCGCGGTGAGCCGCGCGGGCCGCTCTGCCGATGGCCGATTCGGATGAGCCTGTGCGCACTCTCGCTCACCCAGGCGGCGGCGGACATCCGCGAAGGTCGGATCACCTCGGCGGAGCTGGTGGATGACTGCCTCAAGCGGGTCGGGGAGGTCGATTCAAAGGTCCAGGCCTGGGCGTTTCTCGACCCGGACCACGCGATGCAGCAGGCGGCGGCCGCCGACCTGCACCGCAAGCAGGGCAAGGCGCTGGGGCCGCTGCACGGCGTGCCGATCGGCCTCAAGGACATCTTCGATACCGGCGACATGCCGACCGAATTCGGATCACCGTTGTGGGCGGGGCGCACACCGCGACGGGATGCGGCCGTCGTCGCCCGCTTGCGCGAGGCGGGCGCCGTGATCATGGGCAAGACCGTGACCACCGAGTACGCCTACCGTCAGCCCGGCAAGACCACCAATCCACACGACGCGGGCCGCACGCCGGGCGGCTCGTCCAGCGGCTCGGCCGCCGCGGTGGCGGCGCAGATGGTACCGGGCGCCGTCGGCTCGCAGACGAACGGCTCCGTGATCCGCCCGGCGGCGTTCTGCGGGGTGGTCGGCTTCAAGCCCACCCACGGCCTCATCCCGCGCACCGGGGCGCTCCTCCTGTCGCGCACCCTCGATCATGTCGGCGTGTTCGCGCGCACGGTCGAGGACGTGGCGCTCGTCGCCGAGACGCTCGTCGGCTTCGACGAGGAGGACCCCGACACGCGACCCGTCGCCCGTCCGCCGCTCGCCGCGGTGGCCGCGTCGGAGCCGCCACTGCCACCGCGCCTTGCCTTCGTGCGCTCGCCGGCCTGGGAGCACGCCGAGCCCGTGACACGCGACGCCTTCGCCGAGCTCGTCGAAGCGCTGGGCGAGGCGGTCGCCGAGGTCGAGCTCGGCGCGAGCTTCGCGCGCGCCGTCGAGAGCCACCGCACGATCATGGAAGTGGAGATGGCGCACAACCTCCGTCGTGACTATGAGAAAGGAGGCGGCCGGCTCAGCGCCGGGCTACGCAAGCTGATCGAGCGCGGCCGCGGCCAGGCGGCGGTCGACTACGCGGCCGCGGTCGGCGGCATTTCATCACTCAACGACGCGCTCGATCCGGTGTTTGACGAGTTCGACGCGATCGTCACGCCGGCGGCACCGGGCGAAGCGCCGCGCGGACTCGAGAGCACCGGCGATCCGATCTTCTGCACCCTCTGGACCTATCTCGGCACTCCGGCGGTGACGTTGCCGCTGCTGCGATCGGCAGCGGGGATGCCGCTGGGCGTGCAGCTGGTCGGACGTCGGGGCGGCGATGCGCGCCTCTTGCGCACAGCTTGCTGGCTCGTCGGCACACTCGGCGACGCAAGCCGGCGTCGGCGCCAGAAGGGGACGGCCGCGGGGCGAGCCGATTCACCACGCACCAGGAAGAGGAAATCATCGCGATGACCTTCGTCACCGGCGTCGTCGGTATTGCGATGCTGTTGGTGTTCCTGGGTATTCTGGCGTGGTGGATCAAGGAGCTGCCCTTCACCATCATCGTCGTCGCCGTCGTCCTCCTGCTGCTCTACGACTTGGTGCGGACCCTGCGCTATGGCGACAGCGGCCCCGGGCGCTGAAAAATCACCAGCGCGGCTCGGCCGCCCTCGGGGTCAGGGCGTGGTAGCAGCGGTACAGCGGAAACGGCAGGTGCATGAACCGATCCGGCTCCGCGGCGACGCCGTCGCGCGTGGTGAACGCCAGCGCGCATCGGCGCGTCGGTCGCCCGTCCAGCCGGCGGAGCCTGGTGACATGCACCGGCTGGCCGGCCAGCGTCAACGTCAGGAGATCGAAGGCGCGAAGCCGTCGACGCAGCTCGTCCCAGGTCAGCGACGCCGGATCAGGGATCGCCCTCACCGCCTGCATCTCGCGCCGGCCGAAGTAGGAGGGCGGGCCCGCCTGCACGCGGCCGGGAGCGCCGCGCACCAGCGCCTCCAGGACGTCGGCCATTCTCGCGGCCGCCTGCCGTGTCTTGTCGCGCTCGAGCTCGGGAACACTGGCCTCCGGCCGCACCGGCACCGTGCCCTCGACCAGCACGGGCCCCTCGTCGAGTCCCGTCGTCATCAGGTGATACGAAAAGCCCGTCGTCGGCTCCTGCTGATAGCGTCCCCCTCGGGATCAAGGCGTGGCTGGCGGATGTGGGGATCACGAACGCCGTCGAGCTCGACTGGGGCGAGTCCATCACGTTCCGCGGGCTCACGATCGTCTGCACGCCGGCTCAGCACGGCTCGGGTCGCTCGCTGACGGACCAGGGCCGACGCCTCTGGTCGTCCTGGGCAGTCCTGGGCTCCAAGCGCTTCTACTTCGGAGGCGACTCCGGATATTACCGGCACTTCCAGGACATCGGCGCGACCCTGGGTCCCTTCGATCTGGCCGCCTTGCCGATCGGTTCGTACACGCCCCGCGAGACGGCCCGCCCGGGCCACATGGGCCCCGAGGAAGCGATCCAGGCCTGGCTCGATCTGCGCGCCGCGCGCTTCGTCGGCATCCACTGGGGCACCTACATGCTCGCGCGGGAGCCCTACGACGAGCCACCACGGCTGCTGGCCGCGGAAGTCGCCCGCCGCGCGATCGACCCGGCCGTCATCTTGACGCCGAAGCCCGGAGAGACCATCCACTGGTGATCGCGTAGGCAATCGGTGGGGCCCCCCTTCGAGACCTCTCCCCAGAAGCCGTCGGCGTGACGGCGGCCATCAGGCACCCCGCAGCAGACCCCGTGCACCCTCGCATGCCGCGGTGCGCCTAGCGTTGGCCCGCACCCGGGCATAAGGTTGGGCGCACATTCCCGCGTCCCCTCAAGGACGAACATCGAGGTCCCGGATCGCCAACCGACTGCACCACGCGCGTGCCCCGATGGGCGAGGAGAGAGCATGGGCGCTGAGGTGAGACGCATGTTCATCAACGGACAGTGGATCGAGGCCGCGGGCGGGGCCACGTTCGACGTGATGAACCCGGCTGACCGGTCGCTGGTGGCGACGATCAGCAACGGCGCGGCGCCGGAGGTGGAACGCGCCGTCGACGCGGCCCACGCGGCCTTCAAGGAATGGTCGATCCTCGCGCCCAAGGACCGCGGTCGCTTTCTGCTGGCCATCCAGGAGCTGATGGAAGAGCGCCGCGACGAGCTCGCGCGGCTCGTGACCCTCGAGAACGGTAAGCCGTTCGAGGAGGCCCGGAAGGAAGTGCAGTTCTCGCTCGGGTACTTCGGCTGGTTCGCCGAGGAGGCGCGCCGCATGACCGGCGAGTGGATCCCCTCGCCGCAGCCGGGAAAGCGGTACTGGGTGTTTCACCAGCCGATCGGGCCGGTGGCCGCGGTGACCCCGTGGAACTTCCCGGCGACCATGGTCACGCGGAAGATCGCGCCCGCGCTCGCGGCCGGGTGCACGGTGGTCCTGAAGCCGGCCTCCGCCACGCCGCTGACGGCGCTCGCGATCGCCCGGATCACCGAGGACGTGGGCATGCCGCCCGGCGTGTTCAACGTGCTCACCACCAATCGCTCGCGACTCGTCGGCAACGAGCTCCTGACCCATCCACTGATCCGGAAGATCGGGTTCACGGGCTCGACCGATGTGGGCAAGGGCATCATGGAGATCGCGGCCCGGCAGCTCAAGCGCCTGTCGTTCGAGCTCGGCGGCAACGCGCCGTTCATCGTGTTCGAGGACGCGGACCTGCCGGCCGCCGTCGAGGGCGCCGTCGCCATGAAGTTCCTGCGGGTCGGCGGGCAGTCGTGCATCTGCGCCAATCGCATCTACGTGCAGCGCTCGATCGCCGAGCGCTTCATCCCGGCCTTCATCGAGTCCGTGAAGCGGCTCAAGGTGGTGCCGGGCTTCGAGCCGGGCGCTCAGATCGGACCCCTCATCAACGAGGAGACACGGGCCAAGGTGCACGCGCTGGTGCAGGACGCGGTGGCGAAGGGTGCCCGGCTGGTCACCGGTGGGCGCTATCTGAGCGGCGGGATCTATGGTGATGGGTACTTCTATGACCCGGCCGTGCTCCTGGACGTCACCGACGATATGGCGATCGCGCAGGAGGAGATCTTCGGCCCCGCGGCGCCGATCCTGATCTTCGACACGGAGGACGAGGTCGTCCAGCGCGCGAACGCCACGCGATTCGGCCTGGCCTCCTACTTCTACACGCGCGACATGGCCCGCGTGGTGCGCGTGGCCGAGCGGCTCGAGTACGGGCTGGTCGGCGCCAACGATGCGGCGGGCTATACTCACGAGATCCCCTTCGGCGGCTTCAAGGAGTCCGGGCTCGGCCGCGAAGGTGGCCACGAGGGCATCGAAGAGTACGCGGAAGTGAAGTCGGTCGTCGTCAACCTGGGCTGATGCGTCTGGAGGTATACTCGGAGGAGCGCGCGCGAGGCCGGTGGGCTTCGTGACAGGAGGTGTGTGATGCCACGGTATGAGTTCTACTGCGAGAAGTGCCGGAAGGAAGTCGCGATGACGCTCAGCATGGGCGAGCGGGAACGCGGCGACTACAAATGCCCCGGCTGCGGCGGCAAGAACCTTCAGCCGCTGCTGGGGACGTTCTTTTCCAAAACATCCAGGAAGGCATGAGGAGGATCCGATGAGCCTGACCGGCAAGCGGGTGGCGATTCTCGCCGAGAACATGTACCAGGAGATGGAGCTCTGGGTGCCCTACTACCGGCTCAAGGAGGAAGGCGCCGAGGTGAAGGTGGTCGGCGCCGGCGGGGCCAAGTCGTACACGTCCAAGCACGGCTATCCCGTCAATGTGGACGTGCAGGCGGAGGCGGTGAACGCCGTGGAGTTCGACGCGGTGATCGTGCCCGGCGGCTACGCGCCCGACATGATGCGGCGGCACGAGGGCATGCTGCGCCTGGTCCGCGAGGCGACCCAGCACAACAAGGTGGTGGCCGCGATCTGCCACGCGGGGTGGATGCTGACGAGCGCCGACGTGATCGAGGGCAAGAAGGTCACATCCTTCTTCTCGATCAAAGACGACATGGTGCACGCCGGCGGCCAGTGGGTCGACCAGGAGGTCGTGGTGGACGGCAACCTGATCACCTCGCGCAAGCCCGACGACCTGCCCGCTTTCTGCCGCGAGATCGTGAAGGCGCTGGGCAAGGCGTCCGGTTAAGCGGAGGCGCCCCTCACCCTGCCCCTCCCCCCTCCGGGGAGAGGGAACGGGGTGATCTCGAGGGTAGGGTGAGGGGACTGTCGATTCAGAGGTCGCGGATTCCAGTCCCAGCGAGCCTTTTGCCCACAGTCCTCGTCCCTGCGCGGCCGGAGATGCCAGCGAGAGATTCCGCCTAGTCCTCCGACAATATCCTGGCGGTCATCTTTTTCCGTGATCCGCTCTCACCGCACGCGCACCACGCGGACGTGGAAGCGCTGGGGCGCGTGTGCGACGTCTACCGCGTCCCCTTCGCGACGAACGCCGCGACGGCGGAGGCCGTGCTGCGGCACATCGACCAAGCCACTCGCGATGCCCCGCCGTCAGCGGACGACAACCTCGAACGATTCAGACGACACCAAGCCGAAGTCGTTCAGAAATTGACAGACCGCTAAAGGCGGTGTCAAAACGGGGCAGTCCTTCTCGTATAATGCCGAGGTGCTCATCCTCGGCATCAGCGAGACGCACTGTGCGACGGCGGCTTTCCTCCGGGACGGGCGTATCGTCGGGTGCGCGTCCGAAGAGCGCTTCACCCGCCTCAAGAACGACGCGGGCTACCCGCGGCTGGCCATCGACGCCCTCCGGCGCGAGCTCCAGATCGCCCCGGACGAGATCGATCTCGTCGCGCTCGCCGGCGCGCGGGCGGCGTCGCGCGAGTGGCTCAACCGCGTGCTGCACGACGAGGCGTATGCCCGCGAATATTACGGCGTGAACTGGCCGTCGCGAAAGCGCGCGCTGACGCGGAAGATGCGGAAGCTCGGCGCGAGATTCGGGCTGATCGACGCCTCGCGCGGGAAATTCGGAATCTCGCAGCGCGAACGTCTGGCCACCGTCACCGAGCATCTCGGCATCCCCGCGGCGCGGATCGTCTGTCTCGATCACCACGCGTGTCACGCGGCCGCCGCGTACTTCGGCTCCGGCTGGCACACGAGGCCCGATGGCCGCGACGTGCTCGTGCTGACCAACGACAACTCGGGCGACGGGCTCTGCGCCACCGCGTCCACCGGCCGGGGCCTCGGCCTCGACCGGCACGAAGCCACCCCCAGCGCGCCCGGCTCCGTCGGCGCCTTCTACTCCTTCGTCACGTTGCTCCTCGGCATGAAGTTCGGCGAGCACGAGTACAAGCTCATGGGCCTGGCGCCATATGCGGGCGAGCGGGCCGCCCGCGGCGCCGAAGCCGTGCTTCGCGAGGTGTTCGAGCTCGACGAAGGCCGGCCGGCCGGCTTCCGCTGGCTCACGCCGGGTGAGCGCTACCAGATGCTGCTGCGGGCGACGCTGGGGCTCCGGTTCGACGCGATCGCGGGCGGCGCCCAGCGGCTCCTGGAAGACATCCTGCTGCGCTGGGCGCGGCTCATGCGCGGGCGCTACGGCGGCACGCGGCTGGCGCTCGGGGGCGGCGTGTTCATGAACGTGAAGGCCAACATGCTGATGGGCCAGGAAGACTGGGTGGAGGGCCTGTTCGCGTTCCCGTCGTGCGGCGACGAGTCCAATGCCGTGGGCGCCGCTTACCTGGCGTATGTGCAAGAGTGTGAGCGCCGCGGGTTGTCGGCGACGCCCGCGCCGTTCGGGCCCGCGTATCTCGGCCCTTCGGTCACGGACGAAGATGCAGAGGCGGTGATCCGGGAGCGGCGCCTGGCCGGGACGTACAAGGTGGCGTACCACGACCGGATCGAGGAGCGCATCGCGGAGCTGCTCGTCTCCGACGGCGTCGTCGCGCGCTGCGCCGGGCGGATGGAATTCGGCGCCCGCGCGCTCGGCAACCGCTCGATCCTCGCGAACCCCTCCGACCATCGGGTGGTCCCGCTGATCAACCGCATGATCAAGAACCGCGACTTCTGGATGCCGTTCGCGCCCACAATCCTGGAACAGCGCGCGGACGAGTACCTGGTGAACCCGAAGGGCCTCGCCTCCCCGTACATGATGCTCGCCATGCCCACCCGCGCCTCGGCGCGGGAGGCGCTGGTGGCGGCCATCCATCCGCAGGACGCGACGGCGCGCCCGCAGATTCTCGAGGAGTCGTGGAATCCCGGGTACCACGCGGTGATCCGCGAGTTCGAGCGCCGGACCGGCGTCGGCGCGGTCTTGAACACCTCGTTCAACCTCCACGGCGAGCCGGTCGTCTCGAGCGCCACCGACGCCGTGGACACCTTCGAGCGCTCGGGCCTGCCGCATCTCGCCATCGGCCACTGGCTGATCTCGAAGAAGTAGACGTGGTGGCCGGGGCCGCCGACGTATCCGCTCCGTCCGAGTCACTTCCTGTCGTCGACGCGCCGTGCTATCTCTGCGGCGCCACCGACGCCGACCCTCTCTGGTCCACCCCGGACCGCGCCTTCGCCGTGCCCGGCGTGTACACGGTCTGCCGCTGCCGTCGATGCGGGTTCCTCTACCAGCGCCCCCGGGTCAGCGATGCGCATCTCGCCGACTGCTATCCGGACCACTATCCGCGCCACCAGGAGCCCTCGCCGCGCATTCCGTTCAAAGGTTCGGCGGCACGGGCACGGGCGGCGCGATGCGCGCTGGCCACCGGGCTCGCGTACACCGCGTTCGCGGACACCGGCGTTGGGACCCTCACCCGGCTGCGGGCACGGCTGCTCCTCCGGCGCCTGCGCTGGGACTGCCCGCCCTGGCGCGGGCAGGGACGCTACCTCGACGTGGGCTGCGGCTCCGGCGGCAGTCTCGGGGTGGCTCGCGCGCTCGGCTGGCGCACCGCGGGTATCGAGCTCGACGCGGCCGCGGCCGAGAAGGCGCGACGGTTCGCCGACCGGCTCCACGTCGGCGACGTGCTGAGCGCGCCGTTCGCGCCGGCATCCTTCGACGTCGTCACCGCCTTCCACGTGCTCGAGCACGTGCCGGATCCGGTGACCATGCTCCGCCGCATGCTCGAGTGGCTCGCGCCGGATGGCCTGCTGATCGTGGAGGTCCCGAACGCGGGCGGCCTCGGCGCCGCGCTCTTCGGCCGCGCGTGGTCCGGCCTCGAGCTGCCGCGGCATCTCGGCCACTTCTCTCCCGCGACACTGGCCACGGCGATCGAGAGCGCGGGCGGCCTCATCGTCTGGCGCTGGCATCAGGCGAAGCCCCGCTACTACCTCCGGAGCCTCGGCGACTGGCTTCGGGATCGCGGCTGCGAGCGGCTCGCGCGCCTCGCCGAGCGTCGGCCGGTCTACGGCGCGCTGAAGCTCGGTCTCGAGCTCACGTTGCCGCTTGCCCGCTGGGCCGGCCGCGGAGAGGTGATCAGGGTCGGGGTGGTGAAGAGCTGACCTCGCTTGCGGCGTCCGAAGGTCGGACCTACCGCCTTCAGAGACATCGATCGGACTACATCATCCCGGCTCACTGCACCGGCCTGAACACCATCATCGCCCTGCACCAGGCCATGCCGAGGAAGCTCGTCATGCCGTCCACCGGGACGCGAGTGATCTTCGGGGCCTAACCAGCAGACATCGCAGCGCGGCCTCGGGCTCGGCGGCGAGCCCGAGGCGATGAGCGCACCTCGGGGTGATCGTCAAATCAAAATGGGTTGCTGGGGTGGACGGCCTACGCGCCGCTACGTTGAATGGCGGGCGGCCGGCGATCCCTGTTCGGATGAAGCACGAGGTCTCGGTCTCGTGGCCAGAGGGTGCAGGACATCGATCGCCCAGCCCACATCCAGGCGCTCGCCGAGCCAGCCGGCGCACGCCGTCCGCGCGTGGAGGCGAAGGCCCTGCGCGTCGTGACACGCCCGGAGCGCCTGGATGGGATCGCCGAGCACCGCCGCCAACGGCGGCACCTCGGGCAGCGGA
>Ga0187892_10003056_pt1 | contig 31524 bp, 30 predicted proteins | sample MA1701073metaG_FD_139345 | JGI IMG/M metagenome (GOLD analysis project Ga0187892, IMG submission 139345) | Bio-ooze microbial communities from a basaltic lava cave in the Kipuka Kanohina Cave System on the Island of Hawaii, USA - MA170107-3 metaG ...
ACCCACTGGAGCACGACGAAACTCACCCCGAGCTCTCTCTGTATCGCAGGCAGAGCGGTATTGACTATGGCGAAATCGAGGTAGCCGACGAGGCACGCCGTGCTCAAACCGGCGAGAGACCACCATTTCCTGTTGTTTTCCGAAATTATCTTCACAACGGAACTCTAACGCGTGATAATCGATTCCCTGTCCATGAAGGCGATATAAGTACTTCCCTTATTTCGCAGTGTCGAAAGCGGGCGGCGGGAGGAGCGGCGGCTTCTCTTTCCGCGAGGACTCGCGCTGGAACTCCATCTCGGAGACGAGTATGCTGGGCGCGACCGTCGAGACCGGGATGTAGCCGGATTCGGCCCCGCAGAACCCGTTGAATACAGCGTAGTCGTCCCCGGTCGCGATGATTTTATTCACCGTGACTATAGGCGTCCCGACGATCTCGATGTCTCTCACCGGGGTCTCCTCCCCTGTCTCGGGGTCGACCCTGTACAGCACGAGCGGGGTGCCCCTGAAGGCCTGGAAGTTATACGAAGAGGTATTCGTCTCCCCGCCCCTCATGCTCTTTATAATCAGGCCGAACGGCTTCTTCTGACGCTTTACCTCTTCGATCAGGAGCGCCTTCAACTCGTCCTTCGGGTATTCCTTCGAGGACTCGATTATGGTATTGCTCATCCTCGCGACGGGAGCCTGCCCGTAGGACGCCCTCCCGTGGCCGTTTGATTTCCGGAACCCCTCGACCGGGGTCCGGGACATCAGGAAGCTCCTGAGTACGCCGTCCTCGACGAGCACCGTCCTCTCGCCCGGCACGCCCTGGTCGTCGAACGGATAATAACCCATGAGGTGGGTCCCGTTAAAACTCTTCTGAGACGGGTCGTCTATTATCGACAGGAAGTCCGGGATTATCTTCTTCCCCATCTTTTCTTTGAACGTCTGCCCCTCGTCGTCGTCGATCTGCCTCTCCCCTTCGAGCCTGTGACCCACGGCCTCGTGGAACACGACGCCCGCGGCTTCGGGCTCGAGGAGCGCCGGGACGCTCAGCGGGGGGAGAGCCTCCGCTTTTCTCATTCGGATGGTCTCTTCGACCATTTCGCGTATCGTCTTCTTGAGCTCTTCCACCGGGGGTATATCTTCCGGAGCCACGTAGTAGAGGTTCCTGTAGTTCTCGATGACCTTTCCGTCCTCCGCCCTCGCCGTAACCTCGGCGTCTATGGAGTAGAGGATTTCGTCCCTTACGTAGCGCGTGCCCTCGGTGTTGATGAAATAGACCGTCTCTTTTTGCGCGGTGACCGAGAGGTCCGCATTGAGGAGCTCTTTATAATCCTTATAGATCGAAGAGACCTCCCTTACGGTCTCCTCCCACTCCACAGGGTCGAACGGCAGGGTAAGCTCGGGCCCGTAAAAGACGTGAGTCTTTTCCCTCGTAAAGCTCCCGAAGTCCTCCGCCTTAACCTCCTGCACGTTTACGGCCTTTTTGTTGAGGTACTGCGCCAGCGCCTCTTTGTATGCGTAATCGGTCACCTGCCAGAGGACCGTCCTTATCGCGGCGGGATCGTTATCAAGCGGTACGGACGATGCCCCGTCGAAAGGTACGCCGCCCCCCGACCTGCCTCTCATGGAGTTATCGAAGCGGTAGTTCCCCACGCGCACATCGACGAAGAGGCGCCTTACCCTGCTCTTGTCCGATGAGACGACTGCGCCGTACTTGCCGTCGATGCTGTAAAAAGTGTTGTCCTTGATCTGATAGCTGATGAAGTAGGGGTCTTCATAGCCCTCGAGCCTGAGCTTTTTCTGCGACCGCTCGAGCTCGTCCTGCATAGCTGTGAGCACGGCCATATCGCCGCGCTCGACCCGCGGGTCGCTGGACCCGGCTGCGCCGGCTAAAAGCGGAGTGATTATCAAAACGAGAATCAGAAACGGCAAGGAGCTGCGCGTCTTCAGAATTCTACCCATATAAAAAGATTATCCACGATAAGGGAGCATGTAAAGAATAAACAGGAATGAACGAATGTACGAGCCGTGCTCAAATTCCCCTAACGAAAGGGCCGTTCTATTTCAGGTACATGAACACGATGAGCACGGCGAGTATCAAGCGGTATATCACGAAGAGCGTGTAGCTCTCCCTCCTGACGAACCTGAGCAGGTATTTTATGGCGAGAAACGCGAATACGGCTGACGCGATAAAGCCCGCAATGAACGGCGCGCTTACGACGTCGGAGAAAGCGAGGTGACGGGATTCGAATATCCCCGCGCCAGCTATGAGGGGAGCCGCGAGGAGGAAGGAGAACCTGGCCGCCTCGTCGCGCCTGAAGTTCCTGAACATCGCGCCCGTGATCGTGATCCCCGAGCGGGAGACGCCCGGAACGATAGCGAGCGCCTGGGCGAGACCGATGATTATGCAGTCCGTCAGGTCCATGTCCTCGACAGATTTATCCCTTCGGGAGAACCTGTCCGAGATATAGAGGAGCAGCCCGAACGCGGAAAGCGTAAAGGCGATAGACAGGGGATGCCTGAGAAGGCCTGACGCCTGCTCTTCGAAAAGGAAGCCCGATAATGCTCCGGGCACGGTCGCTATAAGCAAGAACATGCCTATTTTGCCGCTCGGGCGGCCTTCGAAGCTCCTTTCGGCGGCGCTTTTTAGAAAATCCCTCCCTATCAGCATCCAGTCCCGCCAGAAATAGAATATTATCGCTATGAGGCTCCCCACGTGGAGCGCAACGTTGAAGGGAAGCCCATTATCATTCCATGATAAGAACCACGGGAGAAGCACGAGGTGCGCCGTGCTGCTTATAGGGAAAAACTCCGTTATCCCCTGTATCGCCCCGAGTATTAACGACTGTATCAGATCCAATTAGTTAATCCTTGTCCGCCGGGTTCTTTTCCCGCCGAGTGCTTCTCTAAGGAACATTCCGGTGTACGACCCGTCTGTCTCAGAAACCTCTTCCGGAGTTCCCCCGGCCACGATACGTCCCCCCTTCTCGCCGCCTTCGGGGCCCATATCGATCACATGATCGGCGCATTTAATCACGTCGAGGTTGTGCTCGATCACTATGACTGTATTCCCCAGGTCGGTCAGCCTCTGAAGTACCTCGAGGAGCTTCCTTACGTCGTCGAAATGAAGCCCGATTGTGGGCTCATCGAGTATGTAGAGTGTCCTGCCGGTAGAGCGGCGCGAAAGCTCCTTCGACAGCTTGATACGCTGGGCCTCGCCCCCCGAAAGCGTCGTCGCCGGCTGTCCGAGCCTTATGTATTCGAGCCCGACCGCGATAAGCACGTCGAGCCTCGATTTTATGTGCGGGACGTTCGCGAAAAACTGAGCGGCCTCGCTCACTGTCATGTCCAGTACCTCGGCTATGCTCTTGTCGTTGTATTTGACTTCGAGTGTCTCGGAATTGTACCTGCTGCCCCCGCACCTCTCGCACGTCACGTACACGTCCGGCAGGAAGTGCATCTCGATTTTCACCACGCCGTGGCCGAGGCAGACGCTGCACCTCCCCTCCCTGACGTTGAAGCTGAACCTGCCCGGCTTATAACCCCTGATGTTGGCCTGGGGCAGCATCGAGTAGAGATCCCTTACAGGGGCGAATATACCGGTGTACGTGGCGGGGTTCGACCTGGGGGTCCTGCCTATAGGGGTCTGCTCCACGTTTATCACCTTATCGATTTCCCCGGCGCCCGAGAGCCTTTCGTATTTCCCGACTCTCTCCTTGCTCCTGTAGAGCTTCCGCCCGAGGGCGTTGTAGAGCGTATCTATAACGAGGGTGCTCTTGCCCGAGCCCGATACGCCCGTGACGCATGTGAATACCCCGAGAGGGAATGAGACGTCCAGATATTTTAAATTGTGCTCGGACGCGCCTTCTATCGTTATATGTCCTCTCGGCTTTCTCCGCGCTTCCGGCACCGGTATCCTGACCCTTCCCGATAGATAACTCCCTGTGAGGGACTCACCGTGGCTTATAAGCTCATTCACGTTACCCTCGGCAACTATCCTCCCGCCCTTCTCCCCTGCCCCCGGTCCGATATCGACTATAAAATCGGCGTTCCTTATCGTCTCTTCGTCGTGCTCCACGACTATAATCGTATTGCCCCCGTCGCGGAGCGACTTGAGCGTTTCCAAGAGCCTGCCGTTGTCCCTCGGGTGGAGACCGATCGTGGGCTCGTCGAGGACATAGGTTATGCCTGTGAGCTTCGAGCCCACCTGCGTCGCGAGCCTTATCCTCTGAGCCTCGCCGCCCGAGAGCGACGGCGCGGAGCGGTCCAGGGTGAGGTAGCCGAGGCCCACGTCCGTTAAAAAGGTGAGGCGTGAATTAATCTCCTTTATGATACGGTCCCCGATTTCCCTCTCCCTCGGGCCGAGGTCGAGCGTACCGAAGAATTCGAGACATCTTTCGGACGACATGGTTACTACGTCGTATATGGATTTTTCACCGAAGAGTATGGAAAGGGCTTCTTTTTTGAGCCTCGCGCCCCCGCACTCCGGGCACTCGATCGTCCGCATGAACTGGGCGAGCTTCTCGCGCACCGGAGGAGAATCCGTCTCCTTATACCATTCGGTGATAATACCGGCAACGCCAGCATAGGTGTCTTTATATCTTAGCGCCCGTCCCCTCCTTTCCCTCTTGAGCGTTATCTCCTCGTCGCCCGAGCCGTTAATAACGGTCTTTTTTAGCTTCGCGGACAGTTTTTTGAACGGTATAGAGGTATCGATGCCGTAATATTCGGCTACGCTCTCCGTTAATTGTCTGAAGTAATTCGAGTTCCGCCAAGGTATTATCGCCCCGTCGTCGATCGAAAGCTCTTCGTCTATGAGGAGCTCCGGGTCGCAGAACCAGGTCTCCCCGAGGCCCTGGCACGCCGGGCAGGAGCCGTAAGGGCTGTTGAATGAAAATAGACGCGGGGAGATCTCGGGGTAGCTCATCCCGCATTCGGGACAGGCGAACTTGTCGCTCAGGCTGAGAACGACGCCCGAGGCAGTCTCCGCCTTCGCCACACCGCCAGAACGCTTGAGCGCCAGTTTCAACGACTCGTTCACCCTTCCATGCACCTCGCCCGGGCGTATGACTATCACGTCTACGAGTAATTCTATAGTGTGCTTCTTCTGCTTGTTAAGCTTGATCTCTTCGTCGAGGTCACGGAGCTTTCCGTCTATCCTGACCTTTAAAAAGCCCTCCCTCCCGAGCTCTTCGAGCTCTTTTCTGTACTCCCCCTTCCTCCCCTGCACTATCGGCGAGAAGATCGAGACCTTCTCTCCCGCCCCCAGGCCTGACACACGCTCGGTCATCCTATCGAGGCTCTGCGCGGATATCTCTATCCCGCAATTGGGACAATAGGGCGCCCCGAGACGCGCGAAGAGGAGCCTCAGAAAATCGTATATCTCCGTGATCGTTCCGACCGTGGAGCGCGGGTTCCTCTGAAACGTCTTCTGATCGACCGATATAGACGGAGACAGCCCTTCTATGGAATCCACGTCGGGCTTCCCGATCTGCTCGACGAACTGCCGGGCGTAGGCGGAGAGGGACTCCATGTACCTACGCTGTCCCTCGGCGAACAGCGTATCGAATGCGAGAGACGACTTCCCCGACCCGCTGATACCCGTTATGACGACCAGTTTCCTCCTGGGAAGTCTGAGGGAAACGTCTTTTAGGTTGTGCTCCCTGGCGCCTGTGATTTTTATGGAGTCCAAAGTGGTTCTAAGTTTACCAGTTATTTGTTGATTCGAGATACGCCCGGGTCAGGACTTTTATTGCCCATCCGAAGCGGAGCGGAGACCCCGCCTGAACGCCGGAACGAACTATACGAACGATTTTATCTCGTCCGCCTTTTTCTTATCCAGCCTCTGTATGACCGCCTTCAGCAGCTTGACCGTGTTATCGAAGTCGTTTCTGTGGATTATCGCGTTATGGCTGTGTATGTGGCGCGTGGGAACGCCCAGCACTACTGTAGGCACGCCGTGTTTATGGAGGTGTATGACGGAGCCGTCCGTCGCTCCCCCCTCCATGGTGGTGAACTGGAGCGGTACCTTCGATTTTTTTGCCGTATCCACCACAAGGTCTCTGAGTTTTAAATTGGGTATCATGCGCGCGTCGTAGAGTAGAAGCGAAGGCCCGCCGTTGAGCTTGGTCGACGACTCGTCGGGCTTTATCCCCGGCACGTCGCCTGCTATATCAGACTCGAGTATTATCGCGATGTCGGGACTCACCATCTCGACGCTCGTGCTCGCGCCCCTGACCCCGACCTCTTCCTGAACCGTGGCCACTCCGAAGAGCGTATTCGGATGGCTGCTTGCGGGGAGCGTCTCTAGCGCCTTGATGACAACGGCACACCCCACGCGGTCGTCAAACGCCTTCGACATATATGTCTTGGGATTGGCGAGCACCGTGAACTCGCTTACGGGCACAATCGGGTCCCCCGCGCGCACGCCCGCTTTCTCTATCTCCTTTTCCGAGGAAGCTCCAATGTCTATATACATATTTTTTCTCTGGAGCAGCTTCGTACGCTCCTCCTGAGACAGGAGGTGCGGAGGCTTGGCCCCTATAACCCCTATTACGTCCCCTTTATGCGTTTTCAGCACTACACGCTGGCCGAGGAGGACATGGTCCCACCAGCCCCCGAGTGTGGTGAATCTGATAAAACCGTCCGACGATATGTGCTTCACCATGAAGCCTATCTCGTCCATGTGGCCCGCCAGCATTATCCTTGGCTCGGCGGACCTTCCGGGCTTTTTGCAAATGAGACTCCCCATATTGTCCTTGCTTATGGCGCCCAGGGGCTTCATGTATTTCCTTATGACCTCGCGCACGCCGGCCTCGTAGCCAGGGACGCCGTGGGATTCGGTCAATTCCTTGAGAAGTAATTCGGTCTTATCCATTCGGATTGCTCCCTTGTGAACTTTGTCATGATAGTTTAATGATTTAAGGACGGATAAGAAGAATTATCCCCGTTCCGGCAATCCCCTGTCAACTGGAGCGCCCTGCGAGCTTGCAAATCATCCCTTTGAAAGTACACTTGATTTTCAGTTTAATGATAGAGTTCGACAAGGGGATTCATTTAAGGGGGACAAGCCTCTGGTTCGATTCCGCAAAGAAGGCGAAATTTTCTTTCATATCGAGCGCCAATATCGGAAGATTCGTCCCTTCCGAAAAAGTGATCGCCACACCAGAGACGATCAGGCTCATCGAAAAGAGGATCAGGAAATCGGTCGCGCTCGCATGCCCTTATAACAGACCTTTCACGATCGGAAGCGTCCAAGCCGAGCTAATCCCGTCGGGATATATGCCGGGCTCGGCTCAGATAGAGATACAGAAGGCCGGCAGGAGCATCATCTACACGGGAGACATCAATCTCAGACAATCGCTCACTTCGGTACCTGCGCGTATAAAGAGGTGTCCGATGCTGATCATGAAGTGCACATACGGTTCACCGGAATACGAATTCCCGCCGGCGGAAGAAGTGACGGGCGCGCTCTCGGAATTCATCGACGACGCGCTCTCATCGGGCTCGGTCCCCGTCCTTCTTGCCGAGGCCTACGGTCTGGCCGGGGAGCTGGTCAAGCGGCTGGGGGACGCGGGGTACAAGCTCGGCATCCACAAATCCATTTTCGGGGTCATAAAGATATATGAAGAATTCGGCATCGGATTTCACGGCTGCGAATTATTGAAACCGAAAAAGACAGAGGGCAGGGTCCTGGTGCTTCCACTGCCGGAGGGATTGAAAGGCGTCGGGGTTATAAGGGATAAAAAAGTCGGGGCGGTAATCGAATCCGCGCCTGACGAAAGGTCATATTTTAAGACCCTGTACGGGGCGGACGAGGTCTTTCCGCTCAGCAACAGGGCGGGATTCAGGGACCTCGTCAAGTTCGTCGAGTCAGTCGGCCCGGAAAAGGTGTTCCTCACCGGCTCTCACAGCAGCGGTTTTGCGCGGGCGCTGCAAAAAAAGGGGTTCGAAGCGGTTACGCTCGAGAAGCCCGCTCAGTTAAAACTGTTTTAGGAGGCGTAATATGGCTGTGGTAACGACCAGCATGAGGCTCCGCACGAAGGGGGAAACGGACCTCGTCGATATAACCGCCGAGGTCGGGGAGAGCGTGCGGGATTCGGGGATATCTTCAGGCATAGTGACGGTATTCATACCGGGCTCTACAGCCGGGGTGACCACTATTGAATACGAGAGCGGAGCAATACAGGATTTCAGGGAGGCTATCGAGAGGATAGTCCCCAGGGGCATCCGCTATCACCACGACGCGAGGTGGGGGGACGGGAACGGTTTCTCACACGTGAGGGCCGCGATCCAGGGGGCTTCCCTCACTGTGCCCTTTTCGTCGTCAGAGCTCCTCCTCGGGACCTGGCAGCAGATCATCGTGGTCGATTTCGACAACAGGCCGCGGACGAGGGACGTGATACTTCAGATCATCGGGGAATAGAGACGGCCCTGGGGGCCGTCTCGAGAGGGCTTACACGAACTTTACCGAGAAATGCTGCGGTTTATATCTCACATTGAGATTGACTATGAGGGGCGTCATCGACTCGATCATCGCTGACACCTCTAAGGACCCCGCGTCCAGAACGCGGAGGTTGGGTATATCCTCCGTTATTTTCTTAACGACTCCCTTTGCCCCGTCGTCGTCTCCGCATATGACCACGTCGTAATCGAGGGTCTTGTCTATCTCGCTTAACTCTGTCGCCGGCAGGTTGTGATATGCGGACACGAGCTTCGCCGTTTCCGGCAGCGCTTCCTTTATCTCGAGGGCCGAGGACCCCTGAGCCGGGGGGTTAAATATAAACGTCTTTCCCTCCCTCTTCATCGAAACGACCGGCGTTACGACGATCTGGTCGGTAAAGCTTTCCCTTATCTGGCTCACGGTCGCAGCCGCATGCTCGGGCGGAATGCTTATTATTACCACCTCCGCGTGTTTCGCCGCGTCCGCGTTCGGCATTCCGTGAATCCTGGGCTCGATCCCGTGGGCTTTTAATTTCTCTATATACTCGGCGGCGATGCCCTTCGCCTTTTCATCGCTCCTCGATCCGATGAAGATCTCGTGTCCGGCTTTCGACCACCTGAGCACGAGCCCTTCGGCAATATCGCCTGTCCCGCCTAAAAGTGCTATTTTCATTTTTATCTCCCTTTCATAAGGCTGCCTTTATTTTAACAAAATAGCGCTTCTAGTAAAGGGAGCGGCGGCGTGATTACTTTTAGAGGAATACTCAAAAGAAGTGGGCATGAAAACCCGGTTTATCGGAGCGATCAGAACTTCTTTTTGAAATACAGAAAGAGGGAAAAGCTTTCGGGGTTGAAAAAATGGTCGTCGGTCTCCAGATCTGCATCGTGGATGGCGACGAAAGGAACGAGACCGCCGTAAAAAATTATTTCTCTCGATTGAAACTGATCATAATTCAATTCGCCGTCTTCAATGAACGCTATTTGCGAATCAGGCAGAAGCGGAGTTTCGTCGCCCGGAATCTCCCCATCGCCGGGTTCGCCTGCCGGGGCGCCGCCTTTATCAATTACAGCCAGCTGCAGCGTGTTTTTGGGCTTGCAGAGGTTTGAAACGGTGTCGTAGGAGACTAAGTCCGGTTTGTCAGGAGAGGAGTCCATCCGCTCTTTTTCGAGCAACGTGCCCCTTATGGAATTACTATCGATGAAGGTGTAATCGTAGCAGGACTGTTCGGCCCTTAAACCGGAAGAAATATCGGCATTTTCAATACCGTAATCGGCGCTTTCAGAGCCGGCTGCAAACCCGAAAATCATCAGCACCGCTATTAATGAAATTGAGAGCCTCACCCTAACTTACCTCAATCCCTGATATTTTAATACAAAAGGGACTTTTAGCCCAGCCCCCACTCAATAATTTAATATAAATATAGAGCGTCTTATTTTCAATAGATGAATTTAGGAGGGCTAAGGATTCTGACCGAGGCTAAGATTCCAGAGACATTAAGAAACCGGACAATATCCCGTTGAATTCGAGGGGCTGTTCGAGCATCATGAAATGCCCGGCGTCCTTAATGAGATGGTAGTTTGAGCCGTTGATAGAGTCCCTCATATGCTCGCCGTACTTCGGCGGGGTCAAAATGTCCTGATCGGCCGAGATGATGCATGTAGGCGTCTTTATCTCACGGACCCTGCCCATGAGATCGAACTCGTCGCACGCGACAAGGTCCCGGTAGCATACATCCGGGGACGTATCGAGCAGGCCCTGTCTGAATTCCCTCCTTATCTCTTCGGGCGAGCCCGGGGCGATCATTCTCGAAGGCGCTATGTCGCAGAATTGCTGATAGTTGTTTTTTACTGTCTTGAGAGTTTCACCGGCTACCCGCATCCTTGCGCCCGTGCCGACGAGTACTAAAGCCCTTATTTTTTCCGGAGAATCGAGGGCATAAACCATCCCCACGGCGCCGCCCATCGAGTGGCCGACCGGAATAATGCCGCTCAGGCCGAGCGCGTCGGCGAACTCCCCTATAAAGCCTTTATACCCGGCTATATCCCCCGAGCCTTCGCCTCCCGACGCGCCGTGGCCGGGGAGGTCGGGGGCGATTACGTTGTAACGGGGATTGTCCTTGAGAAGCTCCAGCTGAGGCTTCCAGGTGGCGACCCTCTGGCCCGCGCCGTGTATCATCAAAACAGTCGGACGTGCGGGGTCGGTCGTTTCGCCTTCTATATAATGTATCCTGTTTCCGCCTATAGTAATTTCAGGCATGTCTTTTTCCGGTGTATGCGTTCAGGATATTCTACGTATCGCCGAATTTCGATATAAGTTTGTCATAGTATTCCCGGCTGATACCCGATATATTAATTGTTTTTACCCTCGAGTGGTGACCCTTTACTATCTCGACGCTCGTTTTCGAGACCCCGAACGCCTTTGCAATGACCTCTGTCAGGCGCTCGTTCGCCTTGCCGTCGACAGGGGGGGCCGAAATCCTTATTTTCAGCCTGCCTTCGTGTACGCCGATAATCTCGTCGCGGGACGACCTCGGCTGGACCTGAACCGTTATCGTTAGAGGAGTCTCTCTCATCGGATAGTTTACGGCATGCCGGCTTTCATTCGAGCACCGTATTCGATGATCGACTGGACCAGTACCTGGTCGAGAAAGAATAGAGCTACCATCACTATTATCGGAGAAAAATCTATACCGCTTACTATGGGAATCAACCTTCTCACGTACCTTAGAACAGGTTCGGTAGCCATGTATAAGAACCTTACAATCGGATTATAGGGGTCCGGGTTCACCCATGAGATTATAGCCCTGCCGACTACGATAAATATGTAGATGTTCAGGATGTAATGAAGGGCCTGTCCTATGCCGATTACGAGGTTCGCGACTATAAACATTATTTATCCTCCCTGGATAGCTGCCTCGAACGTTTGGCGGCCGCCTCTACTGCGGATATGACGTTCGCCCTGAAGCCGCCCGCTTCGAGTATGTGTATGCCTTCTATCGTAGTGCCTCCGGGTGACGAGACCTTGTCCTTGAGCACCGCGGGATGGGACATTTCCTCGATTATCATTTTTGCGGTGCCGTAAACGGTCTGGGCCGCGAGCCTGAGCGCCGCGTCCCTGGGGAGACCCATCTTGACGCCGCCGTCTGATAACGCCTCTATGAACATGGATACGAATGCGGGTCCGCTGCCGCTGAGCCCGGTGACCGCATCGAGGAGTCTCTCGTCTTCGATTATGTGAGCTACGCCGACCGATTCGAAGACCTTCATTACCCGCGCCCGCTCTTCCTCGCTCAAACCGGGGCCGCAGTATAGCGCCGACGCTCCGGCAAGGACGAGGGCCGGGGTATTGGGCATAACCCGGACTATCTTCGCCTTCTTTTTAAGGACGCCCGATATTAGCGACGCCGGTATGCCGGCCGCTATGGAAACCAGTGTCTTTTTCGCCGTAATTTTGGTCCTTATCTCGTTTACCGCCTTCCGTACGGTGTTTGGTTTTACGGATAGCACTATGAGCTCGGATTTAGCGGCGAGTTCTTTATTGTCGCGGGTCACGGCGACGCCGTATGCGGATTTCAGATGGTCGAGTCTTTTTTTAACATTATCGCTTACAAGAATGTCGCTCTTTTTATATACCCCGGACGATATAAGGCCCTTTATGAGAGCCTCGGCCATGTTCCCGCCGCCTATGAATCCTATTTTCGCCATATCGCTTTTATATTAACGGATTATTATTGCCTCGGCCCGAAAATAGCGGAGCCGACCCTGACTATCGTAGCTCCTTCCTCGATTGCGGCCTCGAAATCGCCGCTCATGCCCATCGAAAGCTCTCTCAGTCCCGGATAAGCGGATTTGAGCTTATCGCGCAATTCCCTGAGCGCCTTGAAATAAGGCCGTACACGCTCGGGCTCGTCGAAATAAGGGGGCATCGTCATGAGACCGCGGACCTCTATCGAGGGGAATTGCCGAAGACTTTCGAGAAAACCCACGAGATCTCCTGCCCTTACCCCCCCCTTGGCCGCCTCACCGCCCGTATCCACCTCGACGAGCACGGGCACAACGGTTCCAAGTCCCGGGGCCTTTTTTTCGATCTCCCGGGCGACGGACAGGGAGTCGAGGGAATGGATCAAATCCACTTCGCCTATCAGGTATTTAACCTTGTTCCGCTGAAGCCGCCCAATGAAGTGCCACCTGACGTTCTCAACTACCGTCCGGTCGATTATTTCCTTTTTAAGCCTGAATTCCTGCGCGTAATTCTCGCCGAAAGTTAATAGACCCGCCTTTACCGCTTCGATTATGCGCCCGGGCTCCACTCCTTTCGTAACGGCAACGAGCTTTACGTCGTTTACATCCCTTCCCGCTCTCGCCGCCGCTTTTTCCATCCGTTCTTTAACGGACTCGAGACTGCCTGCTAAATCCATCCCGTGAGTATAACTAAACGATTCCGAGTTTTTTTAAAGCCGTGAGAAGCTCCTCCACCGGAAGGCCGACTACGTTCGAATACGAGCCTTCGATACCCCTGACCATGAAAGAGCCTATCCCCTGTATTCCGTAAGCTCCGGCTTTATCCATGGGCTCTCCGGTCTTAATGTAACCTTCTATTTCGGAAGCTGCAAGGGGTTTCACCCGGACCCGTGTATCCACTATCTCGCTGTGAAGGATTTCATTTTTCGGCCTCACGATCGAGAAGGCCGTGAATACGTGATGCTCCTTTCCCGACAGCTTCAACAGCATCGAGGAGGCCTCCCCGGGGTCTGCGGGCTTGCCGAGAATCTCGCCGTCAACGACGACTATGGTGTCGGCACCGATGACTACAGCGCCTTCTCCCAAGCTCACCGACACCGACGCCGCTTTTTCGGACGAGACCCTGAGAGCGAAACCTTCGGGAGTCTCGTTCTCCGAGACTGTCTCATCGGAGGAGGGTTGCATTACCTCGAACTCGAACCCCAGCGTACCCAGGAGCTCCCTACGTCTCGGTGAAGAAGAGGCCAGGACGATTCTATAATTCATATATCACGGCTTGAAGGCGCATGTATGAAAGCTATACCGCCCCGGGGGAGCCCCGTAATGTCCGTCTATTTTCAATAATAATTCAGGTCGCTGTCGATCCAGTATTTTTCCGCGCCGACGTTAGTACGCAGTGCAATGCCCTGCTTGGTCAGCTGATAAATAATTATGTCGGAATCGAAGGGTATTTCGCCCGCAGCGGCCGCACCCTTCGTTTTAGACTTCAGTACGGCGTCGCCCTGGACGCCGAAGTCCCAGCCCTTGCTTATAAACTGACTGAGGACTATCGGGCTGTTGAAAATTATCACTTCCCTGAAATCGGTCAGGGCCACACCCAGGCCTACTCCCCCCTCGGCCATCCTCATATAAGTCGTTTTGCCGTTCGAATTGTCGGTTATCACTCCGTAACCGTTCCCCGAACCAATGATAAGAAGCTGGGTGTTGATGTTGCTGAAGACCCCGTATCCGGCCGCATGCTCGATCAATTCTTTCGTATACGGCTTTTTACTGTAAAGCTCTGCAATCGTATTGTCCCTCATCTGGAGTATGTAAGCCCTCTGCGAAACGGGGGTGTTGCCCTCGGGCTTGGCACATCCGAAAAAAGCAAGAGCGGTAAAAAAGATGGAAAACAGAATCAGGCTAATTCTCATAAATATCTCCTCATACGGGAATTTTTATTATTCGCGGCTCAAAACCGTCTTCTCCGATTATTTATTTTAACTTATTTTCATTTGCTCCTTAACGGGTGTCTGATACCGGGTTTTATTATAGCACGGACTCTGGCAATGGCCGAAAAAGGTGCATATAATGTGTTCGTTTCCAAAAGCGTATTAATCGAATTCAATCTCGATACGGCCCTATCACGATGAATCCAGGCAAAAAGAGCGGAATAGCGCTTCTCACTTCTGCGATAGCGGCGCTGGCGGGCCTCTTGCTGGGTTATGACACGGGGTCCATAAGCGGGGCGCTCGGCTTTATCGCGGACGCCTTTCATCTGGACACCGTGGGAAAGGGGAGCGTTATTTCAATTGTGCTGGTCGGGGGGATCCTCGGAGCGCTGATAAACGGCATCGTCGCCGACAGGCTCGGAAGGAAGCTCATGGTACAGGGGGCCGCTCTCCTCTTCATCGCGGGAGCGGCCGCGGCGGCGTTATCCCCTTCGGCGGGAGCGCTTCTTGCATCAAGGTTCGTTCTGGGCCTCGCACTCGGGGCGGTTTCCGCGTCGGCACCGCTCTATATAGCGGAGATATCGCCGGCCGCCGGGAGGGGGAGGCTCGTAACGCTCTTTCAGCTCGCGATCACGATCGGGATACTTCTCGGATATTTCGTCGACAGGTCCCTCACGGGCTCAGGGGACTGGAGGCTCATGCTCGGGTCGAGCACGGTCCCCGCGTTGATACTTTTCTATGGGATGTCCATACTCCCGCATAGTCCCAGGTGGCTGATAAAAATGGGGCGGGAGGAAGAGGCGAGAAAAACGCTCCTTAAGATAAGCGGGGGAGACGCGTCCATGACCGATTCGGAATTGAACGAGATACGGCATGTGATAGACATGGAAACGAACGGCGGGTTTGCGTATATGCTCCGGCCCCCAGTAAGCCGCGCGCTCGTTACCGGTATAGGCCTTTTCCTTATACAGCAGTTCGTCGGGATCAATTCCATCATGTACTATGCGCCCTCCCTGTTCAGGGAGGCGGGCATGGGATCGCCCGATTCCGCCATTCTCGCGACGGTGAGCGTGGGTGTCGTGAACGTGCTCGCGACATTCATCGCAGTATGGCTCATAGACAGGCTGGGGAGAAAGCCGCTCCTCTACTCCGGCCTCGCCGGGATGCTTATTTCGCTCACAGCGATAGGCGGGGTATTCGCTCTCGGAGATTCGGGCGGAGGGCTCGGGTCAGGGGGCGCGGCTGTGATCGCCGTCTGGTTCTACGTAGCGTGCTTCGCGTTCTCACTAGGGCCTATCCCCTGGCTCATAATGACCGAGATATTCCCCCTTAACGTCAGGGGACGCGCGGTGAGCATCGCCACGATGTCGAGCTGGGGGGCGAACCTCGTAGTCTCGTTCTCATTCCTGCCTCTGTTCGAGGCGGCCGGGGCAACTTTCACGTACTGGTTATACGCGCTCGTGAGCCTTCTGGGTATCTTGTTCGTGCGGCGGCTTGTTCCTGAAACGAAGGGCCTATCCCTCGAAGAGATAGAGGAAAGACTCCTGGCCGAAAAGAGATAGCATCGATAGAAGAGCGATTTGCAAACTACCTGCGGTAAAAAATCAGCGTCAGGATTTACCGTCTATCTCCTGAAACGCTTCTTTGGCCAGCCGGAGACCGTTAAGCGTAGCGGGAAAACCGGCGTAAACCAGGACCTGTATGAGCACTTCCACGACCTCTTCTCGGGTGCAGCCGCAGTTGAGCGCGCCCTTTATATGAATCTTCAACTGGTTGGGCGCTGTCCCGAGCGCGGCAAGGGCGGCGACGGCCGCGATCTCGCGGGACTTCATGTCGAGTCCCGGCCTCGACGATATCTCGCCGAAGACGAACTCCATCATGTACCGCACCATGTCTGGCGCTATATCGTTGAGACTCTCGGCCGTCCTCTTAGCTGCGCCCGGTGAAATCTCTTCGAGTTTTTCCAAACCGCGCTTATATTTTTCCTCTGACATTTTTTTCTCCCGAACCCGTAACGATAACCCGGCCTGCCGTCCGATATATGCTTGAAAACCCCTATAACAAAGCCTATACTACGGTTTTTCATCATGTTTGTAAAGGGGGATCCATGCTCATACTCATCGCAAAATTCAGGACCAGGGCCGAGCGCCGGAAAGAGATGATGGAGATGTCGAGAGGGATGCTAGCGCCTTCGAGGGGCGAGGAGGGGTGCATAGTTTATGAATTCCTCCAGGACCCGTTCGACCCCGATTCGTTTACGTTCTACGAGAAGTGGAGGAGCCGGAAGGACCTCGACCTCCATTTCGGGATGCCGCACTTCAAGGATTTCGAAAAAAAGTTCCCTGAACTGATCGAGGGGGCCGAAAGCGTAATCGCGTACGAGGTCTCGGGGGAGAGCGTGATCGCGTGATTCTCTAAGCCTTGAGCGAAGAACTCGCTTTTCTCATGAGATTGCCGCTCAAGGCTCAGATTCGTTTGTCCCGCTCGCAATGACGGGAAAATTAAGGTAAACCCCCCACCCGTACCCTCCCCCCTTCGAGCAGTGGTGAGGGAAGTAAAAAGGACGCCCTTCGACGGGCTCAGGGCGCACGGGTTTTGTTTGATCCTTTGAATTGAGGCCGGCCGTAACACGGCGGCTCGCACCAGCACTGGGACCAGCCTTTACGGAAGGAAAGAAGTGAAAGGAATTGCCGCAGAGCAAACGAGGAGGGGATTGGACATTAAAGTCCCTGCGCTTTATGATTTACTACTTATGTTAAGGACTGCCGCCATACTCTTCACAGCCGTACTGCTCATTACCGGATGCGGGAACAACGATAAAGACAGCGGCGCTCCGAGGGACACTCTCAACGTAAACCTGGGGAACGAGCCGCCTTCCCTCGACTGGTCGCTCGCTACGGACACCTCCTCATATACGATATTGAACAACATAATGGAGGGGCTCACGCAGTTCGACAAGGGATTCATGCCAGTACCGGCGCTTGCCGAGAGCTGGACCGTAACCAAAGACGGGAGAACCTATACGTTTAAGATCAGGGAGGGGGTACTCTGGACGGACGGTAAGCCGCTCACGGCAGGGGATTTCGTATACTCGTGGAAGAGGCTCCTGAACCCGGAAACAGGGGCGGACTACGCTTACTTCCTTTACGACATAGAGAACGCCGAGGAATACAACACCGGGAAGATAAAAGACCCGGACAAGATTGGCATAAAAACGCTTGATGACAGGACGCTCGAAGTGAGGCTCAAAAGGCCCGCGTCCTATTTCCCGAGCCTCGTCTCATTCATGTCTACATACCCGATGAGGAAGGACGCGGTCGAGACATACGGGCTCAAATGGACCGAGCCCGAAAACATCATCACGCTCGGTCCTTACAGGCTCGCATCGTGGAAGCATCACGACAATATACTGCTTACGAAAAACCCCGGCTATTGGGGTGAACCGCCGGGTATAGAAAAAGTAAACATCATAATGAACGAAAACCCGTCTTCTGCGCTCGCGCAATACGAGAGCGGGCAGCTCGACTATGCCGACAGCAAGAGCATACCTCCCCTCGAAGTGCCGAGACTGAAAGACCTCCGGGATTTCACGACGACACTCCAGTTCAGGGGTAACTACATCGCATTTAACGTCGAGAAGCCGCCCTTCGACAACCCGCTCGTGAGGAAGGCGTTCGCCGCGTCGATAGACAGGCAGAGCATTGTCGGATTGATACAGGGCGCGGGCATTACCACTAAATCGTGGATACCGAAAAATATGCTCGGACACAACCCGGACATAGGGATCGAATTCGACCCGGAGCAGGCGAGAAAATGGCTGGCCGAAGCGGGGTACCCGGATGGGAAAGGGTTCCCGACTGTCACGTTCCTCTGGCCGGACGTGAGCAACAACAGGGTCATAGCGGAGGCGCTCCAGAGCATGTGGAAGCAGCATCTCGGGGTAAAGGTCAGGCTGATTAACGAGGAATGGAAGGTATACCTGAGTACGATAAACACTGACCCCCCGGAGATACACAGGGCGGGATGGGGGGCCGATTTCCCGGACCCTCACAATTTTATGACGCTCTTCACCTGCAATTCAGGGAACAACAGGACGAGGTGGTGCAACGGAGAGTACGACGCGCTCGTCGAGAGAGCGGCCGGGGAGCTCGACCCCGGAAAGAGGAAGGCTATATACGATCAGGCGCAGATGATACTTCTCGAAAAAGATACGCCCATCGCGCCCTTCTACATATCGAACCAGCAGAACTTGATAAAGCCTTACGTGAAGGGGCTTAATCCGAACCCGCTCGACCTGGTGTTGTTCAAGCATGTGTATTTCGAGGAGGCCGGTGAGACGGACGCAATCGCTCAGCCCTTGAAGTAGGGGATGATGTCCTTTGCGTAAGTCTTGAGTGCCTTCTCGGGGTCGGGGCTGAACCTATAGAACAGCACGAAGTGCCTTACTCCCTTGCTTATGTATTTCTCTATCTTCTTGATGCAGTCCTGCTTCGACCCTGTGACCGTAAAGTCGAGAATTGCTTCCCTCGGGAAGAACTGCCCTATCTGCCTGAATTTCTGCCTCCCCGCCTCGTCCTGTGGTATGACATTGAAATAATTGAGCCCCTCGTATTCCTTGGGGATCTTCACGTCGTATCCCGCTTTTTTGAGCTGGTCCTGCATCACGAGGACGTATTTGAACGGCTCGAGCGTTTTATAGGCCTCGTCCTCGTTCTTGCCGAGGGAGGTAAACACCCACAGCGCAGGGTCTATCTCTTTCATCTTACGCCCTGCGTCCTTCGCGCTCTCCTTTATCACGCCGAGATACTCTGAGTAGAGCTTCGGGTTGAGGTCGATAGGAAGCCACCCGTCGCCGAGCTCGCCCACGAGCTTGAGTCCCTTGGGCGTATGTGTAGCTATGTATGTAGGTATCCTGTTCCTCTTGTAGGGCTTTACCTGTAAGAAAGCGTCCTTCATCTCGTAGAACTCGCCCTTGTAATCGACCGGGCCTTCCGCAGCCCATAATTTCTGCATCACCTGCATCGATTCTCTCAGTCTCGTAAGCGGCTTGTTCCATTTTATGCCGTAGGCGTCCAGGTTCATTGACTCACCGACGCCGAGAGTAAGCGTGACGCGGCCTTTAGACAAGTGGTCTATAGAGGCCAGTCTCTGGGCGAAAACAGCGGGGTGCATCCTGTGGGGGTCGGAGACCGTGCCGAGTTTTATGTTCTTCGTCATCATCGCGGCCGCTGTCGCTATGGTCCAGGCCTCGTGAGCTTCGGTAGGGGAAACAAAAACCACGTGGTCGGGATACCAGACGGTATCGAATCCGAGCTTGTCCGCCATTACGGAAAACTTGAGCAGTCCGTCCAGATCGGCTCCCGGCATGGGGGCGGAGAGTCCGAACTTTATCTCTTTAGCCATTTTCTGCACCTCGCAATTGATTTATCCAACTCATTATAAACCGAAGCGTGAGAAAAAAACAAGGTTTCGCTCGAGCGAGTTTGAACAACGGGAGAAATAAACGGGCCCGGGATGGATTTCGAAGAACGGCGGATTTATAATAGAGCCTAACCTGTCTGATCAAGGAGGACTTTGAATGAAATTCGGCGTCGGACTATTCGGTATGCAGACCCATCAGGAGCTTCCATACACACACCCCGAGCTCTACAAAAACACGCTAGAGCAGGTAAAGCTCGCCGAGAAGGTGAATTTCGAATCCGCATGGATATCCGAGCACCATTTTCTCGACGACGGATACTGTCCGTCACCGGCGGTCACGGCTGCGGCGATGGCGGCGGTGACGACGAGGATCAGGATCGGCTCCGCGGGCATAATACTGCCCCTCCATAACCCCTTGAGGGTGGCGGAGGACGCAGCGGTAGTCGATAACATATCGAACGGGAGGTTCAACCTCGGCGTCGTGCTCGGATACAGGAAAGAGGAGTACGAAGGTATGGGGGTGCCGATGAGGCAGCGCCCTTCGAGGATGGACGAGGGGATAGAGGTTCTCGAAAACGCGCTCGGGGGAGAGAAATTCAGCTTCGAGGGGAAGAGGTATAAGCTCGAGAACGCGAAGCTCACACCCAGGCCCGTGCAGAATCCCATACCCTTATACGTGGGCGCTTTCGAGGAGCCCGCGATAAGACGGGCTGGGAGGTATGGATATCCGCTGCTTATAGGACCGGGACGTACTGTGGAAATGGCGAGAGACACGCTCGGGTTCTATAATGACGAGGCCAGGAAATCGGGGAGGGACCCCGACAGCGTGGAGCACATACTACTCCGGGAGACATTCGTGTCATCGAGCCGGAAGAAGGCAGTCGAAGGGGGGAATAAATACATAATCAGCATGTATAAGTTCTATTTCTCTCTCGGCGTGAAGATGTTCGTCCGCGGGAAGCAGCTCACGGGGTTAGACGACCCGATGTTCAAGCACTTGGCTGAAGACAGGTTTATAATCGGGACTCCGGAAGACTGTATCGGGGAAATAAAAAAATACAGGGACGAGCTCGGAATCAAGTACATAGTCTGCCGCATGGTATTCCCGCAGGCCCCGCACGACGTCATATCGGGGCTAATAAAAACGTTCGGCAAGAAAGTTATTCCGAATATCGGGTGAGATACGAGGTCCCGCGGTGTCCGTGAATAGTCCGTGACTACGCACTGCCGTACTAACCGCACTTGAAATATCATAGCCGTAAAGTTATGATGTTTATGTTTTATAGCTCTTTCAAAAATTTATAGGTATAAGGTGCTTTCAGCTTAATTGGGAAATCCGGTGAAAATCCGGTGCAGCCCGCTCGCTGCTGTGAGTAGTCCTTAAAGTCCCCCGCAAGATGCCACTGGAGGAGTACCTCCGGGAAGGCGCAGGGGAGTCCAGAGGCTACGAGCCAGAATATCTGCCTTATAACTGTGAATTTACTTTTCTTCGGGGGGAGAAAGTAAATGGATTTGAAATCCAACCTGCCTCCCGGCTGCCGCACGGCTGACCGGGGGTGCCCGTGATAAAAGTTCTCTTAACTGCACTCCTCGCAGTCTATTCCTTATCGGCATTCGCCCAAGAAGACGAAGCAGAAACCCTCGAAGAGATCGTCGTCGAGGACGTCCCTGATGAGCCGCCCCTGGATTACCCGTCCGCATTTTCGACAGTCATAGAGCTCGACGAGTTTAAGGGCGAGTACAACACCGCATCAGAGATACTTTCGTTCTCTCCCGGCGTCGTCGTACGCGATTACGGGGGGTTCGGACAATTGAAGACCATGTCGATAAGGGGCTCCTCCAACGACCAGGTGGTGATACTCCTAGACGGGATGAGGCTCAACAGCCCCATAGGCGGGGGCGTCGACCTCTCCACGATACCCGTCGGCTACGTTGACAGGTTCGAAATAATACGCGGCGGGGCTTCCGCGTTCGCGGGCACGGACGCGATAGGCGGGGTAGTCAACATCGTCACGAAAAAAACGGATAAGCCGTTTACGTTCGGCTCGGTTACGTACGGTTCTTACGAGACGTTCGGGTTAAACGTCTCGAGGGCGCAAAAGCTCGGGGACTTCAGCTACCTAGTCTCGTTCACTCACGCGCAGAGCAAAGGGGATTTTAAGTTCAAATCGGTCAACGACCTGATACTGACAAGGATAAACAACCGGTTCCACTCAGAAAGTCTCCTCGTCAAAGGGGCTTACGACGCAGGGAACGGCTGGCAGGTAACGCTGCTCAACGAATTCTTCTACGACAAGAGGGGCGTCCCGGGCTTGGGGGAATTCCAGCAGCCCGACGCCGAGCAGAAGGATCTCCGCAACCTTACCGGCATAAATATATCCAAGGAAGAATTCATAAGACCCGATATCGACCTCGACATACAGATATTCAACAGGTTCGACGACCTCAAGTTCACGAACCCGGAGCCGACCGTCGGGCTGCCTATCGACACGCTCAGCAAGACCTATTCGTTCGGTATAAACCCCCGGGTAACGTGGTTCGGGCCGTACAACCAGGTGTTCACGTTCGCGACAGAGCTCCGTGAAGAGATGCTCGACAGCAACGACTTCGGCAACCCGGACAGGTTCACGTTCAGCCTCTTCGCAGCGGACGAAATAAACCTGCTCGACGATTTGATACTCATTAACCCCGTTATACGGTACGACCTTTGGAGCACGAGACAGGAATCGACTACGACCGACTCGGGAGTCTCCGGCAGACTGGGCGTTATAGTCGCGCCCCTCGACTACCTGTCGTTCAAGGCCAACGCGGGACGATCCTACAGGGCTCCGAGCTTCGGAGAGCTTTTCTTCCCGAACGAGGGGTTCATAAGGGGGAACCCCAACCTCAAGCCCGAGACCGCTTATGACTTCGACATAGGGTTTATCCTGTCGCACCCGCGCGCCGCGCTCGAAGTCACGTACTTCAGGAGCCACATAGACGACCTCATCCTGTTCGTCTTTATAAGCGCGCAGACCATTGAGCCCCGGAACGTGGGGAACGTGGACGAGCAGGGGATAGAAACGAGCCTCGTCCTCAGGCCGTTTAAATATTTCGAGCTCTTCGCCGGGTACACGTTCCTCGACGGAGAGATAGACGAAACGGGGGCGCAGCTTCCCGGAAGGCCCCGGAACAAGTTCGACCTCAGGGCGGTATTCGATTTTAATTATCTCTCGCTCTTCTGGGAAACCCACTACGTCGACAAGATACCATTAACCGCGTTCCCGGATTCGGTCACCACGCCCGCGAGGACGGTATATGACGCAGGCGCAAAGGCTGAATGGAAAAAATTCTTCCTCACGTTCGAGATAAAGAACCTGTTCAATAACCTCGACGTCAGGGACGCCCTGGACTTCCCCCTGCCGGGGAGGACTTACTTTGCGACGGCCGGAGTCAATTTCTGAACGGAAACGAAAATAAATGAACCATTATCACAGGAGGAGTTAGATATGAAGACATTACTATCATTATTGTTATTCGTTTCGGCCTGCGTCGCGCTTGTTTCTTGCGATGAGACCGGGGGAGGAGGAGGATTCGTTCCGACTGGCGCCATACTCGCGGTCGCCGAGAAAGCGGGCTCCGAAGAAACTATTAAAGTCGGGGGACTACCCGGCGCCGTGCCTCCGGGGAGCACAGTGGATGTAACTAACCTCGACACGGGCGAGACCGAGACCACGACAGGGGCTCAGGACGGGAGCTTCGACCCGACGTTCACCGGGAATACGGACGACGAATTTAATGTGCTCGTTACTGACGATGGCGAAGTGATAGAAGACCTCGTCATAGGCGTTACGCTCCTTTCGGATTCAGTGGAGCGGAACCTGGCCCCTCTGGGAAGCGTCCCGGCGGATATAGAGATAAGGGGTAACAGGGCTTACGTCGTGAACGGGTTCTCCGACAACATACAAGTATTCGATCTGAGCCAGGACCCCCCGGACCTGATAGGCACTATCGCTGTCCCGCCCGGATCGAACCCCATAGACATGGCTTTTCTCGACAACACGCATGCATTCGTGGCTAATAACATCGGGCAAAGCGTCGCCCGGGTTAACGTCGAGACCCGTGTCTGCGAGACCCTGATCGTGAAGGCGGGACAGGGCGGCGTGACCGCACCCTGCCTGAGCGTACTCACCGTCGCCGGACAACCCTTCGAGGAGCCCGTCGGAGTGGCCGTGACTAACGGAAGGGTATATGTGACGAATAATAATCTCGATCAGAACTTCAACCCCATGGGAAACGGATTTATCTCCGTCCTGAACGCTACGAATAACCAGTTCATAACGACAATAGAAGCCTCGGGAGTAAACACGACGAGCATGGTTGTAAGCGACGGGATATTATATGCCATGAATAACGGAGCGGTTCTTTTCGATCTCGAGACCAATGAATTTACATGCGACTTTGATTTCCCGCCCTCGATCGATCTCATCGATACTCAGACAAATATAGTTGTCGACAATATCGCCATCCCGCTCAGCCCTGAGAACCCGACGGTCTGCCTTCCGAACCCTCTCGTCGCGACTCCGGACGGGAGATTCGGGTATACGGGCCTGGGGCTCGTCGGAGCGCTGCTCAAAATTGACCTGCAGACCGGGGAGGCGATACGCGGCACCGACGACCCTATTGTATTAACCAACCTCGATTCGCTGAATTTAACGGCCGACATAGCAATCAGAGAGGACCTGCTGTTCGCAACTCTGTTCGGCACCGACCAGATCGCTGTAGTCGACACCGACGGTGACGAAGTGAATCCTTTTCCCTATATCGCCCCGTTTCCGGCCGGTATAAGGGCATTCGATCCGGACTCGGACCTCTTCGACGGCGTGCAGTCGCTCGCGATAAGACCGGGCGAGCCGGGAGTCAACTTCACAGGGCCGGACATATTCTTCATTACGGGTATAAGCCGGCAGCTGGGCTCGGTTGATTCTACCCTGGGCTTGCTCGACTAACGGCGTTTGCATATGTGAAGAAAGCGGTTAATGATAATCTACCGGGGAGAAGGACGCGGTTCCCTCTCCCCGGAATTATCCTTTGGAGGCTGACAACAATGCGCATATGTTCATTCCTTCCGAGCACGACCGAGATACTTTACGGACTCGGCCTGGGGGAGAGTGTTACAGGCGTGACGCACGAATGCGATTATCCGCCCGAAGCCAGGGAAAAGAAGAGGGTCATCATGAGCTTCATAGACCCCGCGAAACTGTCGAGCCGCGAAATAGACGAGCTCGTGAGCCGGAACGCCGCCGAAGGAAAAAGCACGTACCTCATAGACAAGGACGCGCTTAAAGAGGCCGACCCCGACCTCATACTTACGCAGGAGCTCTGCCAGGTATGCGCGGTTTCGGGTAACGAGGTCACGGAGGCAGTGGAGGCGCTCGGGAAGAATCCCGAAATCATATCGCTCGAACCGAGGACGCTCGGCGAGATAATGGATTCCATACTCATAATAGGCGAGGCTGCGGGTGCCGGGGACAGGGCGCGTGAGATCACAGATAAGCTTGTCGAGAGGATAGAGAAGATAAGGTCGCTCACTGGAAATACGAGGGACCGTCCGAGGGTCTTCTGCATGGAGTGGCTCGACCCGCCGTACGTCGCGGGACACTGGGTGCCGGAGATGGTAGAGATAGCCGGCGGTACTTGCGGTATAGGCAAAGCCGGCGAGCCTTCATTCAAGGTATCCTGGAAGGAGATCTCGGACTTCGCCCCACAGATGCTCTTCATAATGCCGTGCGGCTACGATATAGAAAAAACCCTGGGCGAGATCGAAACGGTGACGAAGCACGACGAGTGGTTTTCACTCCCATCGACGGGCAACGGGCAGATCTACATATTCGACGCGAACTCCTATTTCAGCAGGCCCGGGCCGAGGGTGGTGGACGGGCTCGAGATACTGGCAAAAACCATCCACCCGGAATCGATGAAGAGCTACGAGCCTCCGCCCGATGCGGTCGTTAACCTGAGAAACTATATGCAGTTCGAATTGTTCCTGGGATAAAAATGATTAAAAAAACCTTATTAAGAATTATTATCCTCGCCGTCCTGACGGCGTCGTTTCCTGCCGCTCATGCAGCCGAGAAGCCCGGGCGAATAGTTTCCCTCTCCCCCAACCTGACGCATATGATCTACGCCCTCGGGGAGCTGGACAAGGTAGTGGGGGTGACCCTCTATTCGGACTTCCCGCCCAGGGCCAAAGAGCTGCCGAGCGTCGGGGGCTGGATCAACCCCAACTACGAGGCGATTCTCGCGCTCAAGCCCGACCTCGTAATACTCATGAAAGACCAGGACACCATATTCGGGGCGAAAATCAGGAAACTCGGCCTGAAGACCCTTGTTACAGACAGCAATGATTCGGTGAACGACATACTGAAGACTATCACGCTGCTGGGAGAGGTGCTGGGCAAAGGGGCGGAGGCGGAGAGGATAGTCTCGAATATAGAATCTACACTCGACGGTATCAGGCAGAGGACGAACGGAGCGCCCAGAAAAAAGGTGCTGCTCGTCGTCGGGAGGAACCCCGGGACCCTCGAGGACATATATGTCATTGGCAGGAATAACTACATAAACGAGCTGATCGAGATTGCCGGAGGGGAAAACGCGGTAGAGAATACGAGGCTTTCCTTAAAGTTAACGAAAGAGGCGATACTCACGCTCGACCCGGACGTGATTATCGAGATTAACCACGAGAAGTTCGACAAAGAGGCCGAGATACTGGGCATCTGGAGCACCCTCGGGCAGTCGAGGGCTGTCCGGGACGGGGAGGTATATATCCTTCCGAGCACGGTCATCCTCCATCCGAGCCAGACGATAGTCGAGGGCGCAGAGGTGCTGACGGATGTGCTGCACCCGGAGCTCAAGGATAAACATGCAGACGATAATTGAGTGTAGAACGGTCTCCTTCTCCTACGGCAAGGGGGAAATCCTGAGAGATATAAACCTCTCCCTCGGCAAGGGGAAGATGCTCGGGATACTGGGCGCGAACGGGGCCGGAAAATCGACGCTGCTTAAAATACTCACCGGTATCCTGAAGGCGCAGAGAGGGAGCGTCCTGTTTCACGGCAAGCCCCTTATTAGCTACGGCAGGAGGGAGGCCGCGAAGCATATAGCTTACATCCCGCAGGACCCCGTCTTCGCTTTCCCGTTCACGGTATCGGAAGTAATCCTCATGGGCAGGGCCCCGTATATAGGCAGGTTCGAGTTCGAAAGGGAAATCGACCTCGAGGCCGCCGGGAGGGCGATGGATACGGTCGGCATCTCTCATCTCCGGGACAGGCTCATCACCGAGACCTCCTCGGGGGAAAGGCAGCTCGCCTCCATTGCGAGGGCTCTCGTGCAGGAGCCCCAGGTGATGATACTCGACGAGCCCGCCACCTTTCTCGACATTAAGCACAGGAACGAAATCATGAACCTGCTCCGGAAGCTCAGAGACGAGCACGGTATCCTGATCATCGCGGCCACGCACGATATATTCACGGCGCTCTTCCATTTCGATGAGATAATCATGATCAAGGACGGGGCCGTCTTCGCAGACGGCAGCGCGGAGACGGTCATAAACAGGGAGAACCTGAGCTCGCTCTACGGGATAGACGTCACCGTCAGGAGGGAAGGCGGAAAGGTTTTCATCTACCCCGGAGATTGATCGGGCAAGGGGGTCAATAATCAGGCTTTCCCGGCAACACGTATGATAGCGAAGAGAAAATTTATAATCTCGTTAAGCATCTTGATTCTGCTCTGGGCCGTTACAGCCGTCGTAAGCGTGCTTTCGGGAACGTACGAGAAGAGCCTCATCGAAGCTCTCTTCAGCGGGGACGAGCTCGCGGGCACGATCTTTTACAAGATCAGGATACCGAGGGTGCTCATGGCGACCGTCGCGGGCGGGACGCTCGGAATATGCGGCGCCGCGCTCCAGGCGCTCTTCAGGAACCCGCTCGCCTCGCCTTTCACGCTCGGCATATCGGGCGGGGCCTCCCTGGGGGCGCTCATCGGAATAAGGCTCGGACTCGCAGCCGGCATCCTGGGGTTCTCGGTGGTCTCGATCCTGGCGTTCATATTTTCGCTCCTGACCATGCTGTTCGTCTACTCGGTCTCCAAAGTGGGGGGCGTGGTCGCCACGGGACGCCTCCTGCTCGCGGGGGTGGTAATGAATTTTCTCTATTCCGCTTTCGTCCTGTTCATCCAGTTCTTCTCCAACTTTACCGAGTCCCTTCAGACTATGAGGTGGATTATGGGGAGCCTCGATATCGTGGGGTTCGACGAGGTCTGGAAGACGCTCATATTCATAGTCCCCGGGTGCCTGATATTGCTCTCGATAACGAAGGATATGAACCTCTTCGGACTGGGGGACGACGTCGCGTCTTCGCTCGGGGTGAACGTAAAGAGGATGCAGAACCTCATCTACTTCGCGACTTCACTTTCGGCAGGAGCCGTAATATCCGTAACCGGGCCGATAGGGTTTGTCGGACTTGTGATACCGCACATCCTGAGGATGGTCCTCGGTGTGGACAACAGAATCATACTCCCCTGCTCGTTCCTTCTCGGCGCGTCCTTCCTCATGGCCGCCGATACGGTCTCGAGAACCCTGATATCGCCCGTCGAAATACCCGTTGGAATAATTACAGCTTCCCTGGGGGGGGTATTCTTCCTCTGGCTGCTTATCAGGTCAAAGAAAGAGGTTATCGTTTAAACGAAAAGATCCGTTACCGCCGGGCCGTTTACTAGGACCACCGGTGATTCAACCCCTGACGCTTCCGAATTATGTGCCGGGAGCCTTGAAAGGATCGACTTCCCCTGAAGCCTGCGGAGAGGACCCTCCGCCTTGTGGCGACGCGGCCGATTTAAAAGGATCGTCATCGCCGGATGAAGCGGCTGGAGGCGTCGGGGCGGGCGGCGGGGGCGCAGCGCTGGCTGCCGCAGCCTGACTCCCCTGCGGCTCCATAAATCGCCACATGAGAATAACCAAACCTATAACAATCAATGTCCACATCATTTCTGACTTCCCTCCGTGTAAAAATATGTAGGGTTCAAAATGCAGTCACAAAAACGCCCCCCTGAATTGAATACCCCAATTTTGTGAATGTCTTATGAACTTCAACCCTTTATCACATCATCCCTACATTGATACTAATAAATTTCATATACCCGTGTCAAGATAAAAAATTCGCCATGGAAAGTTAAGGGGAAGGATTCGGTTAATATACACATGAATACCGGGAAACCGCACCGGTTTGGCTAACATTAGAGCATATAATAGAATTATAGTATCGACCGGAGGGTGTTTTGCTATCTATTCTCCTTAAACCGTTCTTAAACAGGGATAAAAAGGTTGGAGGCAAACCGGAGCTGCATCCCGATACGGAGCTCTCCTTATCGCTGATAGATTCGGGATGCCTATTTGTGCTATCGGAAAGCAACGTAGCCCTGATAATTAAAGCGAGTCAAGACGATATACGAATAATGAAGGAATTCCGAGCAATTACGGTCGATTTCCAGCTCATCGAAAGGCCCGAATTCCCCTCGCTGGCGTTCTACCTGAACCTGGAAGCAAAGGACGGCGGAAGGTTCCGTTACGAATATTTCTTCAGCACTGAGTCGGGGGACGAAACGGGCATCCTCGGAAAAATGTGCGGCGACAGGCGCTTCGACATAATTTTCTATAATTCCGGAGTCGAGTTTGTCATACGCGCGGAGATCCCGGAGCGGCAAGCGTCCGAATTGAGGTCTCTTTTGACTAAGGCCGGCGGAAGTTTGACAAATATGCCCCTTCCCTGATACTATTCCCCACAACGAGGCAAGGAGAAAGATAAATTTGAGTTTTGTTAGGTTCTTAGGCACCGGATCATATGCGCCTGAAAGAATATTGACCAATCTCGAACTCGAAAAGCTCGTCGATACGTCCGACGAGTGGATACAGACAAGGACCGGGATACGCGAGCGAAGGGTAGCCGAGCCTGATGTGGCGACTTCCGATATCGCATACGAGGCATCGCTTAAGGCCCTCGAAAGCTCGGGTGTGGACGCACGTGATCTGGACGGGATTATAGTAGGCACCGTCACGCCCGATTATCTCTTCCCCTCGACGGCCTGCATCCTACAGAGCCGTCTCGGCGCCAAAAAAGCGTTCGCGTTCGACCTCCTCGCTGGATGCTCCGGATTCTTATACGCGCTTCAGGCGGGGAAGGGGATAATAAGCGGCGGCGATGCGAAGAAATTACTCATAATCGGGGCCGAAACACTTTCCAAAATCACGGACTTCCAGGACAGGACCACCTGCATCCTCTTCGGGGACGGCGCGGGGGCGGCTGTCATATCGGCGTCCGAATCGCCCGGAATCCTGTCCACATGCCTCGGGGCGAACGGGGACGAGTGGGAGCTATTATATATGCCCGGAGGGGGATCGCGCATACCCCCGAGCGAGGCAAGCATAAAGAACAGAGAACACTTCCTCAAGATGAAGGGGAAAGAGGTTTTTAAGGAGGCGGTAAAGGCGCTCGAGTCTTCTTCACTCGAAGCGATAAGAATGGCCGATATCACGCCCGAAGAGATCGACCTCTTCATACCCCACCAGGCGAATTACAGGATACTGGAGGCGGTCAGAAAGCGCGTGGGACTGCCGGAAGAGAAGGTATTCAGCAACCTCGACAGGTACGGCAACACCTCATCGGCATCCGTCCCGCTTGCGTTAGACGAAGCGGTGAGATCGGGAAGGGTCAGGGAAGGGGATACGATATTAATATCCGTATTCGGCGCGGGTTTTACATGGGGCGCGGCCGTCGTAAGATGGTAAGCGCCGCGAGAGACCATGAATAAAATCTCCGGCTATTAAATACAATCCCGCGGGTCTTTGTTAATTCGTTTTTCCTGCGTAAAATTAAGAGCCTGACCGGGCCCGTTCCTTACACATGGGAGATGAAGAGCCATAATCAGCGAAATAATTGACGTCGTCCTGCCGGTATTCCTCATCGCGCTCTCGGGCTATCTTTTCGGGAAATGGAAAAAGATAGACCTCACTCCGATCAACGACTTCGTGATATACCTCGCCACCCCGGCGCTCATAATATCCTCCCTTTCGAGGGACACGATAGATATATTTCTCGCCGGAAAGGTGTTTATTTCGGTATGCATAATCATAGGCGTATCGCTCGTCCTCTGCCTCGGGATACTGAGGGCTCTCAGGCTGCCGGTCAAGGTCTATCTGCCCCCTGCGCTCTTCGCGAATACCGGGAACATGGGACTTCCTCTGGTGCTCTTCGCTTTCGGCGAGGCCGGGTTCAACGTGGCGATACTCTACATGGTCTCGACCACGATACTCCACTACACGCTCGGCATACTGATACTCAACTACGACGAGAGCCCGTTCGAGATATTCAGGCTCCCGCTCGTTTACTCGGCCATAGCCGGGGTGCTGCTGAGCGTCTCAGGGTGGACGATGCCTGTCGCGGTGTTCAGGGCGTTCGACCTCCTGGGCGAGGCGAGCATACCGACGATGATATTCGCGCTTGGGTATAAATTATCGGAGGTCGCCCTCACAGACGTGAACAAATCGTTCCTAGTCGGGGGGATGAGGATATTCTTCGGGGTCATACTGGGCATGCTGACAGTTTCGGTTTTCAAGCTCGACGGCGTCGCGTCAAAGGTGGTTATTCTGCAATCGGCCATGCCGCCCGCGATATTCAATTTCGTGCTGGCCGAGAAATATAACCAGGACTCGGAGAGAGTGGCGTCTATCATACTCGCGGGGACACTGATCTCCGTCGTGACCACGCCTGTCATTATCGCATTTCTATTAGACTGAGCGTGTATCCGCTATCTTCCGTCGAGACACTCGACCTTGATTATTGGGACGTCGAAGACGTGATACTCCGAATCGTAAATAAAGCCCCTGCCCTCTTCGACATATGAAATGCTCTCCTGCTGAGGGAGAGTCTTTAATTTGATTACCCTATAATCCTTATCCCTGACGAGCCTATCAGAC
>Ga0187892_10003057_pt1 | contig 31521 bp, 23 predicted proteins | sample MA1701073metaG_FD_139345 | JGI IMG/M metagenome (GOLD analysis project Ga0187892, IMG submission 139345) | Bio-ooze microbial communities from a basaltic lava cave in the Kipuka Kanohina Cave System on the Island of Hawaii, USA - MA170107-3 metaG ...
ATGGAAAAACCCGAGAGGGCGGTCAGAAAGGCTGCGTTCGAAGGGGGCAACAGGGCGTGGCGGAGCATAGAGGACACCGCAGCGGCCGCGCTTAACGCTATCGCGGGTACGCGGCTCACGCTCAATAAATACAGGGGGATAGACCATTTCCTAGACGTAGCACTTTTCCAGTCCTCGATAAGCAGGAAGACGCTCGAAGCGATGTTCAAGGCAATATACTCGGGGATCGAGCTTCCGAGAACAATACTCCGGTTAAAGGCAGAAACGATGGGGCGGGACAAGATCGCATGGTACGACCTCGGCGCGCCTCTCGACTTGAAGGCGGGGCGGAAACTGAGCTGGAACCGGGCAAGGAAGATGGTAAAGAATTCCTTCGCCGCGTCATATCCCAGGCTAGGCAAGTTCATAGACGGCGTCTATAAGAAGGAGTGGATAGATTGGGAGCCGCGCGAAGGCAAGCGGCCCGGGGGGTTCTGCACAGGGTCACTGCTCACTAAAGAGTCGAGGATCTTCATGACCTATAACGAGACGCTGGGGGACGTGCTGACACTCGCACACGAAGCGGGACACGCGTTCCACAGCTATGTGATGAGCGACATACGCCCTTACTCTCATTTCTACCCCATGACGCTCGCGGAATCGGCGTCCACGTTCGGCGAGATGATTCTCGCGGAAGGGGTGCTCGGGGACCCGTCCATAAACGATACGGAGAAAGCCCTCATGCTCGACATGGAAATCAATCACGGGGCGATATACCTCATGGACATACCCGTCCGCTACGAATTCGAGAAGTCGTTCTACGAGGAAAGACAAAAGGGCGAAGTGAGCGTCAGCAGGTTGAAAGAGCTGATGCGTGAGACCCAGCGGAGGATATTCGGCGGCTTGCTCGAAGAGGGAGGCGAAGACCCCTATTTCTGGGCGTCGAAGCTCCATTTCTACATTACGGGGATTACGTTCTACAACTTCCCGTACACGTTCGGGTACTTGCTTAGCCGGGGTCTCTTCGCGATGTTCAAAAGAGAGGGAAAGGAGTTCCTTCCGAAATACGAGGAGTTCCTGAGGCTCTCGGGCTCGGACACCGCCGAGAACGTTGCTAAGAGGAGCATCGGCAGGGACCTCGAATCGCCTGATTTCTGGGCGGAGTCCATCAACTCGCTGAACGAGCCGCTTTCGCGCTTGAAGGGGCTTCTTAAAAATCTGGAGGATCAATAAACGGATACCGGCTTAGAAGCTGCCGATCGGGGCATTTGCGGAGCCGAACGAAATGTCCAGGATCAGGGAGATCATTATGATAAGCATGTATATGATCGACGTGCCGAAGGCCTTCCCGTAATCCGTATTCCGTACCGCGCTCCTTATCATCACGTATTCGAAATAGAGACCCGAGACTATGGCGAAGACCGCATAATAATCGGAGCAGTAATGCAGTATCCAGAGCGATAGAGACAGGGGCAGGAGCGAAATAGAATATAGCAGTATCATGACGTTCGTAAACTTAGTTCCCAGGGCTACCGGCATGACGGGAACCCCCGCTTTCTTGTAATCGAGCTTGTATTTCTGGGCGAGGGCCCAGAAATGAGGCGGCTGCCAGAGCATCATGAACACGAAGAGTATAATCCCGTCGACGCCGATGTGCGGGTTCACCGCCGTGTACCCGACGAGCACTGGCAGCGCTCCGGGGAGTCCCCCGAGAATCGTGCCGTAAGGGGAGCTCCTCTTGAGGTAAAGGGTGTAGAGCAGAGTGTAGCTCAGGATCGCCGCAACTATCAACGCGCCGTTCACCGCGTTCAGATAATAAAAAGAAATAAACAACGATATGGCTATAAAGATTAGGGATATGAGCGTGGCGGTCTTTTCGCCGACCACCTCGAGCGCATCGACACGCTTGCTGAGCCTGCTCATAAGCGTATCTATCTGCTTATCGAGGACGTTATTGAGTATTGCGGAGCCGGCCGCGCTCAGGAGCAGGGAAAGCACCGCCATCAAGGTCAACCCGATGGGCGGGATACCGCGGTTGGCCAGGACCATCCCGGCGAAACCGGTGAAAGCGACGCTCAGTATTATCCCAGGCTTCGAGAGCAGTATAGTCGAGACGACTATCTTTGCGGGAGCCCTGTCAACGTGCCCGATCGTATTCATATATACCTTTTATTCCTTGCGCCTTCTTTATTGATATTTTTCATCCATACCCCTGAACCAAGTATAAAGCACGAGAGAAAGTATTAACAGGGCAATAGACAGATGGAGGGCCGTAACCGCGAAGTTGAGCCTTGTTTGAACCACTCCGACCCCGAGAGCGATCTGGAGGACGATGAGACATATGAGTATCAGCAGCTCTTTCCTGAACATTCGAAGGCCTTTCGCCGTGTACGAGTACAACAGGAGTGCGAGCGCAGAAATCGTAATGATGTATGCAACCACTCTGTGGGCGAAGTGGTTGAGAATAATTCCGGATAACTCAGGCGGTATCCAGTATCCGAGGCAGGTCGGGAAATCCGGGCAGGCGAGACCGGAGTCGGAATGTCTTACGTACGCCCCAAGCACGGCCTGAGCGAATACCAGTAATCCCAGGAAAAAGAACAGGCCTTTATAACCGCCGATGCTGAAACGCGGTTTCCGCTTCTCACCGTCATAAAACGCGATATAGAGAGTCATTGCGAATATTACGATCGCGTTTGCAAAATGGTATGTCGTAAGGTCTACGGGAAGCTCTAGGAGCACGACGATGCCGCCGAGAACGATCTGCGCCAAAAGAAGGAGCAAAATGATTACGGGGACCAGTTTTACGTAGCCTCTGTAGGCACGGAACCTCCGGTAAGATAGGACGACGAGGAAAAGCGAGGTCACGCCCCCTATGACCCGGTGCATGAACTCCATATAGATATCCCACCTGAAGGGGGGGAGGACCGTCCCGTGACAGAGCGGCCAATCCGGACATGCGAGTCCCGCTTGAAGACCGGCTACCAGATTACCCCAGATTAAGAGAAGAAATAGAAGAAAAAGGGTAATTTTAGCAATCATGAATTATTGATTCTATGGGACTATCGTCCTCGTAAACGTGTCCGTAATCGTCATGCCGATGAGTAACGCCAGCAGGCTCAGCGGGAATAGCGCGAATACCCACGTGATCGAGTCCTCGAACTTCAAGTGCATGAAATAAAGGGCCACTATGGACGCTTTTATAGAGGCGACCACGAGCGCTATTACGATGTTGAGAATCCCGAAATTTATATACGACACGTATACCGTGACAGCCGTCATCACCATGAGCACGGCCCATACGATAATATATGTCTTGTTGCCCGTTATATGGTTTTGTCCAGTATGTGACTGCGTAGACATTTTTCATTTCCTCCGTTCAGCCTATGAGATAAAGTAACGGGAAAAGATATATCCATATCAAGTCCACGAGGTGCCAGTAAAGCCCCCCGACTTCGACGGGTGTATTGTACTTGGCCGTGAACTTTCCTTTGATCGTAAGGGCGAATAAGACCCCGAGAATCGCAAGCCCTATGAATACGTGAAGCATGTGGAGACCGGTCATCAGAAAATAGAGTGAAAAGAATATGCTCGTGTCGGGATATATATGGTGATGGAACTTGGCGCTGTACTCGAAATATTTAACGACGCCGAAACCGAGGCCGCACAGTATCGTTATAAGGAGCAGGATAGCGGTAGCCTTTTGTTTCCCGCGCTGAATTGCCGAAACGCCCATGGCCATGGTCAAACTGCTGAATATCAGTATGCACGTGTTAACGGCGCCCATCTTCTTATTCAGCTCGACGTGCTGCTCGAAAAACATCTCGGGATACTTGGCGCGGAAAATCGCGTAAGCCGCAAAAAGCCCTCCGAAGAGCAATATCTCCGTCCCGAGGAACAGCCACATGCCGAGCTTCGAAGAGCTGTACTCGACAGCGGGGTCCATGTGGTGTCCGTGTGAATGTTCTACGCTGGCATCTCCCATATGTTGGGCCTCCGATTATTTCTTTTTTCCGTAACCGTACGACCAGTCGGTCACATGCGGTATTTCCTCAAAATTCTCGAGCGGCGGGGGCGAAGGCACCTGCCATTCGAGTGATAGCGACCCGTAGGGGTTCTGAGGGGCTTTTTCTCCGTTTATAAGACCCGCTATGAGGTTCACGGTCATGATGAATATGCCGGCACCGAGTATCCAGGAGCCGTAAGTCGAAAGTGCCATGAGCGATTCGAACTCGGCCGGGTATGTCGCGTATCTTCTGGGCATGCCCTGTACCCCGAGAAAGAACTGGGGGAAGAACGTTACGTTGAAGCCTATGAATATGAAGAGCCACGCTATCTTCGCCACCGTTTCGTTGAACATCCTGCCGAACCATTTCGGGTACCAGAAATGGAGTGCGCCGAAGAAACCCATGACGGTTCCGCCGATCATCACATAGTGCATATGAGCCACTACGAAATAGGTATCGTGAAGGTGGATGTCCGCGGCGAGGGCGCCCAGAAAGAGACCGGTAAGACCGCCGATCGTGAAGAGGAAGACGAAGGCTAGGGCGTATAACATCGCGGAGTGCAGGTGTATGGACCCCTTATAGAGGGTAGCAGTCCAGTTAAATACCTTGATAGCCGTCGGGATGGCGACAAGGAAAGTAAGGAATGAGAATATAGTCGCTGCGATATCCGAGATTCCGCTCGTGAACATATGGTGCGCCCAGACGAGGAAGCTGATGAACGCAATGCCGAGGCTCGAATACGCAATTGCCTTATAGCCGAATATCGGCTTTCTCGCGAAAACCGGAATGATCTCGGAAATGACTCCCATAGCGGGTATGATCATGATATAGACTGCGGGGTGGGAATAGAACCAGAAAAAGTTTTGGAACAGTACCGGGTCTCCCCCTTTTGCGGGATCGAAAAAGCCGACGCCCAGCGTCCTCTCGGTTATTAACAGGAGAAGCGTGATCCCCACAACGGGAGTCGCCAGGAGCTGAAGGACCGAAGTAGCGTAGGAAGCCCATATAAAGAGAGGGAGCCTGTGCCATGTCATGCCGGGGGCCCTCATCTTATGAATCGTGACTATGAAATTAAGCCCCGTAAGGATCGACGAGAAGCCGAGGACGAACACACCGAGGGTTATCAACACAACGTCGGTGTCGGTCGTTGCGCTGTAGGGCGTGTAGAACGTCCACCCGGTGTCGGCCGGCTTGGCAAGGGCTATGAGCACTATTAAGGTGCCTAGAAGGTAGATCCAATAACTTCCGAGGTTGAGCTTCGGGAACGCGACGTCCGGGGCCCCTATCATAAGGGGTATCAGGAAATTGCCGAAGCTCGCGGCGAGGCCCGGGACGATAAAGAAGAAGACCATAATCGAGCCGTGGAGCGTGAAGAGTACGTTATACGTATGCGGTTGAACGAAATCGGAAACCGGGGTCAGGAGCTCGTATCTCAGCATTAGAGCGAACACGCCCGCGACGAGGAAGAAAAACGAGATAGATATTAAATACATTATTCCTATACGCTTGTGGTCCGTGCTAAGAAGCCATGACCATATCCCCTTCTTCTCGAGAAAGGGAACATATACATCATGGGCAATCGTATGATTTGCCATCAAACTAACCTCCTTGGAAAACGAACGACTATTTTAACGTCTTTATATATGCTACCAATGCGGTAACGTCCTCATCACTCAGTATACCCTTGAACGAAGGCATGACCGGCGCGAAACCTTTGACCACCTGCGCCTGGGGCTCCAGTATAGACTCCCTGATATAGTTCTCGTCCACATCGACCTTCGAGCCGTCCTGAAGCTCGACCGTGTGGCCGAAAATGCCTTTGAAGGAAGGACCGACAAGGGTAGAGCCGTCCAGGCTGTGGCAGGCATTACACCCTTTTTCTTTGTAAATTTTTGCACCCAATTCTGCTGGGGGGAGAGACGCTACACCGGCGTCCTCATCGGCCTTTACACCCTTTTCCCAGATCTCGTAGGCTTCAGGGCTCAGCACTATGACTTTCCCGAGCATTGCCGAATGACCCGTACCGCAGTACTCGGCGCAGAAGATATCGAACGTCCCGATTTTGGTGGGAGTAAACCAGAGCTGGGTGTATCTGCCCGGAACCAGGTCCTGCTTAACGCGGAACGCGGGGACGAAGAAGCTGTGGAGCACGTCCGGAGCCTCCATAACGAGCCTGACGGGCCTGTTGTACTGCACGTAAAGTTCGTTTATCGTCTTCTTGCCGTTGTAATAATCAAACGTCCAGAGCCACTGCTTCCCCTGAACGGTAATCTCGACTGAGTCCTTTGGCGGTGTCCTCATGTCCTTGAAAACCACATAACCGTAAACGAAAAGCACGATGAGAAGTATGGAGGGTATCACGGTCCAGATTATCTCGAGGGGCTCGCTCCCCGTGATGTAGGGAGTTTCCTCGTCTTCCCTCTTTCTTCTGTACTTGATGGCGAAATATACGAGCACTACGGTAATGAGGATGAAGAATACAAGCGACAGCAGAGTAATCAGAAGCAATACTCCGTCAACCTTGCTTGCCAGATTCGATGCTACCTCGGGAATCCAAGTCATTTGTCTCTTTTAAACCTCCATTCTCCTATTCGGGTCCCTTCCTCTCTTTTCTCCAGAAATACGTGAGCACCCCGCAAAGCGACAACAGCGTGACGACTCCGGCGGCTTTGACTATATTCAAAGCCTTGAGCGCATATTTTTTACCCACCGGATCGAATTCATAACAGAAGAGAAGCAGCTTGTTCAACATTTCGGATGAACCTATCCTTCCCTTGGAGGCTTCGAGGAGCGACAGCCTGAAATCGCCGGGCTCGTACTGAATACCCGGGAGGTACCTCGAAATTTTCCCCTCCGGTGTGAGAATAATCAGGGCGGATGCGTGCGCGAATTCGTCGCCGTCGACCTTATACCTGAAGCCTACGGCTTCAGTAAGCCGGCGTATGCTCTCGGCATCGGACGTAAGAAAGACCCAATTCTCCATTCCCGAATCCCCGTGCTTTAACATCTCACGGTACTTAGAGGCCTTGGCGCCCGCGAGCTCAGGCGTGTCCTCGGGGTCGAAGCTGATTGTCAAAACCTTAAAATCCTTTCCCATCTCGAGCGAATTCTGCTCATTCATCACCTGAACAAGCCCGTCCGTTGCAAAATTGCACAACCTCGGACAGCCGAAATAGACGAGGTTCAATATTAGAGGTTTTGCCGGATTGAAGAAGTCTTTTAACTCTACAGTCTCATTGCTCTCGGTAATGAACCCGATATCGCCGGGGACAAAAACTCCTGTTCTTTCATCAATCCCGATTTCCTTTACATCCCTCGAATCGGTTATGGCAAATACATAATTTGCCGAAAATAGCAATAACAGAACCGGTACTGTTAACAGCAGTCTGGGGTTACGCATATTTCAAGTCTGCTCCGTGTCACGCCCGAAAAAATATCCCGTCACACAACACCGTTCATTCCCGTAAACGCAAGCGTTTTTATCATCATTTGGGGTAAACACAGGATATTTTATTGAATTAAAAGCAAGTTATAGATTCTCAACTCCCGAACTCTAATAACCTTAAATCGTGGAAGATTTTATCCTATTATCATATCCTGTCAAGTTACAGGCAGGGCGGGGCGGACGGGGCGGACTTTGAAATAAAAAATAATGATTTTAGAATAGTATCCATGATCTCAATTACTGATATTGAAGGTATAAGTGTCGGCCATGCTTCCGATTTCGGCGCCGTGACGGGATGCACTGTAATCCTCTTCGATAACCCCGCCACCGGGGCGATAGATTTGAGAGGGGGCGGCACGAGCACGAGGCAGATAGACTCACTCCTCTCGCACAATACATTCGGCAAGGTGCACGCAATCTTGCTCACAGGGGGGAGCGCTTACGGTCTCGATGCATCGGGCGGCGTCATGAAGTTCCTCGAGGAGGGGAATAAAGGGCTCAGTGTCGGGTACGGAATGGTCGTACCGTCCGTACCTACTGCCGTGATATTCGACCTCGGAATAGGGAACGGGAGGATAAGGCCCGACGCCCGCATGGGTTACGAGGCATGCCTAAATGCCGAGTCCTCGGGGGTGGAGGAGGGGAGCGTCGGCGCAGGGACCGGCGCGACCGTCGGAAAGCTCCTGGGACTCGACCACGCAACGAAAGGGGGCGTAGGGACCTCCGGTCATAAATTCGAAAACGGGGTTATCGTCTCAGCGCTCGTCGTCGTGAACGCGTTCGGAGACGTGGTGTCTCCGGAGAACGGGGAAATAGTAGCGGGCGTGAGGAAAGACCCGCGGGGGAGCAAATTCGCCGGAACAGTGAACCTTCTAAAGCAGGGAGTTACTTTCAGGGAGGATAAATTCCGGAACACCACGCTCGCGGTCGTGGCGACGAACGCCCGGTTCTCGAAATCCGAGCTCAGTAGGATAGCCAACATCGCCCAGACGGGGCTTGCGCGGGTCATATCCCCCGTACATACGATCGCAGACGGTGACGTAGTAATCGCGGTATCATGCGGTGAGATAGAAGGGGACGCCAACCTGATCGGCGTCATCGCCGCGGAGCTGGCGGCGAATGCGATACTCCGCGCCGTCCACCACTCAAAGGGCCTGGGGGGCATACCCAGCGCGGTGGATCTTAAGGGAGAGGAGATTACCTGAGCTCGACCGCCGGACCCTGAATGGGGAATTTCCTCATCCTTATGCCGAGCACGATTCCGATACCGATGAGCGCGGTCAGAGTCGAGGAACCGCCGTAGCTCAACAGCATGAGCGGCACGCCTGCGATCGGGAGGAGACCGATGACCATACCCACGTTGACGACCACGTGCCAAAAGTACATGGCCGCGATGCCGAAGCACGTGAGCACCGAGAACTTGTCTTTCGCTCGGCTGGCCGTGTCGAGTATCCAGAGAATAATCATGAAATAAAGCAGAAGCGCCATGAACCCTCCCATGAAGCCCCATTCTTCAGCAAGCACGGAGAAGGCGAAGTCGGTCTGCTGGGCGGGAATGAACCTGAGCTGGGTCTGCGAGCCCGACATGAACCCCTTGCCCATGAACCTGCCGGAGCCGACGGCGATCCGTGACTGGATCGCGTTGTAGCCGGTATCGAGCGGGTCTTTCGAGGGCTCGATGAACGTTATAATCCTGTCCTTCTGATAGGGTTTGAGGAAGAAATGCCATGCGGGATAAGAAAACCCAATGACCACCGCCAGGACGAGGAAAATCAGCTTCCGCTCGACGCCCATGAACAGGATCATGCTTCCCGATATGAGTATCATCGTAAGCGCTGTGCCCAGGTCGGGCTGGAGCATTACGAGACCGAGCGGCAGCGCGGTCAGCAGCACGAGCTTAATGAGGTCGAGCAAACCGTACGGCACCCCTTCGTAATCGTTGTCGTAGAATCTGGCTATAGCGAGTATAATCGGTATCTTCGCGAGCTCCGAAGGCTGTATGGTGGCGAACGAACCAATCGTAATCCAGCTCTGCGACCCCGAGACCTCCTTGCCGAAGACAAGGACGAAAAGGAGTAGCAGCAGAGAGAACCCGTAAATATAAAGCGCGTACTGCTTTATAAGCTTATTGTTTACAAAAGAAACCACGATCATCGCGAAGATGCCGATGCATACCCACATCGCCTGCTTTTTGAAATAGCCGAGCCCGGTCTGGTACGATGCGCTGTAGAGGTTCATCAGCGAGAGAGCCGTAAAGGCAAGCGTCATAAGGAATAGGGACCATCCGAAGCTCTGGAGCAGTCTCCTGTCAAACATTATCATTTGCTTTTCTCTCTTTCTTTAAATGGAAATAAGTTTCTAAAATCTTCTTAGCCAGCGGGGCGGCCACGGCTCCGCCTTTCCCTCCGTGCTCGATCAGCACGGTGACGGCGATCTCCGGGGCTTCGGCAGGGGCAAAAGAAGTGAACCAGGCATGGTCTTTGTGCGCTTTGTCGCTGCTCTGGAAATCGAGCGCTACTACCTGGGCCGTGCCGGTTTTCCCGGCAACTGATATATTCTCGATCCTGGCGCCGCGACCCGTGCCTCCGGGACCGTTTACGACCCCGGTCATTGCGTCCCTGATCAGGGCCAGCGTATCCTTGCCGACCGGCAGCTCCCCCCGGGGGGGCAGAATATTCATCCTGGTTTGTCCGCTGAAAGCCACCTCCTTAATGACGAGATTCGGGGTCAGGAGCGTACCGTCGTTCGCTATCGCGGCCGTCATCATAGCGATCTGGAGCGGAGTTACGCTGACGAAGCCCTGACCGATCCCGGAAACGATCGTTTCGCCTTTATACCAGGGCTTCTTGAACTTCTCGAGCTTCCATTCCCTGCTCGGCGCGACACCAGCGCGCTCTTCGATCCCAATGCCCGTCGGCGATCCGAATCCGAAGAAATTCATGTACCTGGACATACGGTCTATCCCGAGCTTTTCCGCGAGCCTGTAGAAGTAAACGTCACAGGACTGAACTATAGCCTCCCTCATGTTCATCCAGCCGTGCCCTCCCCTCTTCCAGCACCTGTAGATATGGGAGCCCAATCTGTAATATCCCGGACAATGGACGAGCGTATCTGGATGTATCACCCCTTCTTTCATAGCAGCCGCGCTCGGAACCATCTTGAAGACGGATCCAGGGGCATACATACCCTGAGTCGCGCGGCTGACCAGAGGGAAGTCCTTATCGTTTATCAGCTTTGACCAAGTTTTAGAGTCGATACCTTTGACGAAATCCGCCGGATCGAAAGAAGGCTTGCTCGCGAGAGCGAGCACTTCGCCGTTCCTGACGTTAACAGCGATAATCGCGCCGAACTCTTCGCCGAGTACGTCTTCAGCGGCCTTCTGTAGATCGATGTCTATAGACATCACGACGTCGTTACCGGGGACGCTCTGCCTGTTTACCAGGTCTTTCTGGAAGAGGTTCGAATTCACCTCTCTGCCGAGCGCATCGGTAACTTTTTGTAAAAAACCGTCCTGACCGCGGAGCGACCCTTCCCATGTCTTCTCTACGCCCGTCTTACCCACGAGGCCGTTGCTGTTGAGCTCGGGGGTCTCCAGGAGATCCGCCTCGCTAACCTTACCTATATATCCGAGGAACGATGCGCCCAGCACGCCGTGGGGGTACTGTCTCAAATTATTGACCTCTATTGTCAGCCCGGGGAGGGAGCTTCTGCGCGCTTCTATGTAAGCCAGCTGATCGCGGTCGATATCCTGCGCCAGCAGCACGGGTTTAAAGCGGTTCTTTTTTGACGCCAGCTGAATTTTCTGCTCGATCTTTTCTGGGTCTTCGTTGAGTACCCTCGATAGATTGACGCTCAGGGCGGAGACGTCGCCCGCGTCCTTGGGCAGGACGTATACATCGAAGGAAGGCCTGTTTACGACGAGCTCTCGGCCGTACCTGTCGAGTATCCTTCCCCTCGAAGCCGGCACTCTTTCTATCCTTACCCTGTTATCCCTGGAGAATGCCTCGAACTCCTCCCCCTTCAAAACCTGGAGGAACCAGAGTCTCGACACGAGCCCGAGAAACGCGATGCCGAGGATTACGGTCGCAATGACGAGTCTATTTCTGAAATCTTGCATGTATCCTGCCCGCCGCCCAGAAGAGCGGCACACCGACCACCGAGTTAACCAGCCCTTGAAGAATTATATCGCCGAAAGAAAACTGAAAGCCCGCGTCACTCTTTATTCTAATTATAGTCAGTATGAATGTCCAAGTAAAAATCGTCGATAAAAAAATTACGAGCCCCAGGACCAGTGCTTTCCTGAGATATACGTGATTGGAGCTGGTGCGAACGAGCATGTAGGCGCTCAGGCGGGAAATGGTAAAAGTCCCGGGCAGATTCCCCGAGAGGACGTCCATCATATATCCGTTCCCCGCCGCCAGGAGAAAGCTCCCCTTCGTTTCCGAATAAACTGCGAGAAAAACTATGAAGATCAGGTTCAGGTCCGGCAGGAGGTACCCGGCGTTTCTCGGAGACAGGAGCGTTGACTGGACCGTTATAATGAGGACAGAGACGAGAAGAAGCGATATGAACGTTACCGTCTTATTCATTCAGAACCACGTTGTTCACGGATTTCTGAATTATGACGACCTCCTCGAGCGAGTTGAGATCGACATGCGGGGAAACCCCCGCGCTGATGAAGCTCCCGTCGGGGCTTATATCAATAACTGTCCCGATTATGACTCCTTTGGGGAAAAACCCGTCCTTGCCCGAAGAAATGACCTTGTCCCCGACGCTGACATCGGATTTGTTTTCAATGTATTCCATGACACATCCGCTGCCCACGCCCTTCACGATTCCCCTCGCCCGCGTCCTGTGGATGTAAGCGTCTACAGCGCTCACGGGGTCGGTGATAAGGAGCACCTCGGAGCTCTTATCGCCGGCCAGCAGTATCCTCCCTACTATCCCGTCGTAAGAGGCGACAGGCATGCCTTCGGTTACCCCGTCCGCGCTGCCCTTGTCGACTATCACTACCTGCGAGCGGATGATGGAAGGGCTCGCACCTATGACGTTCGCCGACACGACCGGGTAAAGCGATACGTCCTTAAAATCGAGAAGCTTTTTAAGCCTCGCGTTCTGGGCCTTGATCTCCGCCGACTCGAACTTTTCTTTCCTGAGGGCGTTCAACTCCTCACGGAGCCTCTTGTTCTCTTCGTTCACATTCACGAGGTGGATATAATCCCGCCAGGTACCAATGACTCCATCGGTAACGGCGGATACAGCCATTTGCGGATAATATGTGATGTCGAGGACGAATTTGGATAAAGGGTTCTGACTGTTCCTTTCCCTGAGATCGAGTGAAAAGAGCTGTATCGCTATAAAGAAAAGAACAAGAACGATCAGTATGGTGCGGCGCTTGAAAAAACCCATGTCTATATCATATCAGCAAAAGAACCATGGCGCATAGAGACCGCGCCTGATTTTCAGGAGTAGCCTATGCTGACCTCTCTCAACAGGTCGAGCTCCTCGAGCGCTTTCCCGGAGCCGTAAACGACGCATGTGAGCGGGTCTTCCGCGCGTGTTACCGGGAGTCCGGTTTCTTCCTTGATGAGCTGGTCCAGGTTCCCGAGCAGAGCGCCACCGCCCGTGAGCATTATGCCGCTGTCGACTATATCCGCGGCAAGCTCCGGGGGTGTCCTCTCGAGAGTCTGTTTTATCGCCTCGATGATCAGGCTCACGGGCTCTGTTAGGGCTTCCTTAACCTCTTCCGACGTTATCTCGATAGTGCGCGGTATTCCGGCGCGCAGGTCCCGACCCTTCACGTTCATGGAGCCTATGTCGCCGTTCCCGAGCACCTTCCCGAGCTTCTTCTTCACGTCCTCGGCGGTCCTTTCGCCGATAAGCATGTTGTAGTTCCTTTTCACGTACTGGAGTATCGCCTCGTCGAGCTTATCGCCTCCGACTTTTATCGATTTGCTGACCACTATTCCGGCAAGGGAGATCACTGCAACACCCGTGGTGCCCCCGCCTATGTCCACCACCATGTTGCCCATAGGCTCGGTCACGGGCATCCCGGCGCCGATCGCCGCCGACATGGTCTCTTCAATGAGATACACCTCTCTTGCCCCCGCCGCCTCTGCAGACTCCCTTACGGCCCTTTTCTCCACCTCGGTGATGCCTATAGGGACGGAAACGATAATCCTGGGTCTGACGAAACTTTTCCTGTTGTTATGGGTTTTACGTATGAAGTATTCAAGCATTTTCTGAGCTACGTCGAAGTCCGCTATTACGCCGTCCTTGAGCGGCCTTATCGCCTTGATCGAGCCAGGCGTCCTGCCGACCATGTCTTTGGCTTCTTTGCCGACGGCGAGTATTTTCTTGATGCCTCTCGAATCTTCCTGCACCGCCACGACCGAAGGCTCGTTCGCGACAATTCCCTTCCCCCTTACATAGACAAGCGTATTAGCGGTTCCCAGATCGACGGCGAGGTCGTTCGAGAACCAGCCCAGAACTGTATCGAATATCATTTCCGAGACCCTCCTACCCAAATTATAGAACAGAAATTAATAAAATGTTATTAGTGATTTATAAAAGATACCAAACCCTGTTTCTTAACCGGCTTTTAGCCCGAAAGAATACACCCTCCTGATACTATAATAGAGGGGGAAATAAAATCAAGGAATACGGGCAGTAATTTTTAAACTAACGCTATTATTCCGTTTTTTGTACGGCTTTACCCTCGGGGAACGGGATCGGAGCGACTTCTGCATGCTCGATCGACCCGTCAGGCAATCTGATCTCAACCCGGGTGCCCGGCTCTTTAAATTCCCTTCTTATATAGCCGAGGGCAATTGGTTTTCCGAGGGCGGGGGAGAAAGCACCGCTCGTAACGCGCCCTATCTTCTTCTCTCCCACAAACACCTCCGAACCTGCTTCAGGTACCCTGTCCCCGTCCGAAATGAATCCGAGGAGGTGCCGGTTTACATGGCCCCTCCACTTGATCCTGGCAATCACCTCCTGACCGACGTAACACCCCTTTTCGAAATTGAGCGCGTCCCAGATGCCGGCTTCGATGGGAATAGTATCGTCGTCCATGTCGGTCCCGTAAACGGGAATACCGGATTCTATCCTGAGCACTTCGAGCGCGGCTCTGCCCACCGGATTTATTCCGTGCTCTTTGCCCTTCTCCATCAAGAGCCCCCAGACGTCCGCGAGCCCGTCCGTGTGGGCGTAGATATCATAGCCCTCTTCGCCTGTCCTCCGGATTTTAATCACGGTCGCCTCGCGGCCGGCTAAAGTTGCTATCACGTGATCGAGGTCGTTCACCGGCAAATTCTCCCTGCCTATAAAGTCCTCGAGTAGGAGCGTCGCGCGCGGGCCGTGAATGGATATGAGACCAAGGCTTTCAGTCAAATCGTCTATTGTCGCCTTGTAGGAGAGCCTGAACTTTTTGAGGAGCTCTCCGACCTTAGTGTTCAAGCCCGGCTCCACATCCAGCAACACTGAATCCCTATCACGGTAGGCCCGCATATCTGAAACCATCCTTCCCTTTACGGTCAGGACCGCGGCGTACATACCTTTACCCTCTTCGAGCTTTATAACGTCGTTGGTGAGCATGCCCTGGAGGAATTTCAGATGCTCCTTACCTCCGAGACGGAGCTTCCCGCGGTCTGACAGGTCAGCTATGCCGACCCCGTTCCTTACGGCCTCGTACTCACCCGGCCTATCGCCGTAGCTCTCGGGGACGAGCCAGCCGCCGGACTCGCGTAAGACCGCGCCCAAAGACTCGTGCACGTCATGTAAAGGCAATCTCTTAAGACTCATATCTCCTGTGTACGTCCCTCGGAATTGCGGTACGACTCCATTATTCTACCAGAAGCGCAGAGGCCGTCCGTCAGAAGACCCGTTTGAATCTTTCTACCGTGAGCGGCTATCTAAAATAGAACGATATTTCACTGGGCGGGAGCAACTTGAAAAACCTCATCCCGTATGTAGTATAAAGCGGAGTCTACGGAAGACGCATATTCTTCAGGAGCGGAAATGACAGATTTAAAGGATTTAGAGCAAAGACATAAGGTGGTCATAATGGGTTCGGGGCCGGCCGGGTTAACCGCGGCTCTCTACGCGGCCAGGGCGAATCTTGAGCCTGTCGTCTTCGAGGGCATCGAAGCGGGGGGTCAGCTGACGCTCACCACCGAGGTTGAGAATTTTCCGGGATTCCCCGAGGGGATACTCGGACCGGAGCTAATGAATTCGATGAGGAAGCAAGCCGAGAGGTTCGGGGCGAAGTGCGTGGTGAAATCCGTAACCGCCGTCGATTTCTCGAAGAGGCCTTATAAAATCACGGCCGGGGATAAAGTCCTCGAAGCCGATTCATTCATCATCGCCTCAGGGGCATCCGCCAAGATGCTGGGTATAGAATCCGAAAGACTATTACTGGGGCACGGAGTATCGACCTGCGCAACATGCGACGGTTTTTTCTTCAGGGAGAAGGAGCTGATAGTCGTGGGGGGCGGGGACAGCGCGCTCGAAGAAGCCACGTTCCTGACGAAGTTCGCGTCCAAAGTTAGCGTCGTCCACAGGAGGGACCAGTTACGCGCTTCAAAGATTCTGCAGGACAGGGCGATGAAAAACCCCAAGGTCGAATTCATCTGGAATTCGGTAGTGGAGGAGATACTGGGAGACAAGGAGGGCGGAGTACGAGGGGTGAGGCTCAGGGACACGAAGACAGGCGAGGTATCGGAAAAGGCGGTGCAGGGTGTATTCATCGCCATAGGTCACAACCCGAACACGAAGCTCTTCAAGGGAACGCTCGAGATGGACGCGCTCGGATACCTTATCACGAAGAACGGCAGCACCGAGACGAGTATCCCCGGGGTATTCGCCGCGGGCGACGTGAGGGACAGCAAATACAGGCAGGCCATCACAGCGGCGGGGTCGGGGTGTATGGCTGCGATCGACGCAGAAAGGTTTCTCGAAGAACACGCCTGACACGCTTGAGATCGTGTTCGACAGCCTCCGCCTGATCCTATTCCAACCACAATCGGATAATTCCTTCCTGGCACCGCGGCAAGAGCGTATATTGATACCAGGAGCCGAACACAGCGGGGTGTCACGATGAGCTTGCTCTTCGGAGCGGACCGGGGGGAGAGAAAACGCGAGCGTCCTCTACACACGAGGAGGCTGATCGCTTGGAGCGGTCTGGCTCTTACAGGTCTCTTTCTCATTCTGTCCTTCCTCTCGGATCATTTCACGCCTGAGACCCAGCTCAAAGAGAGGCCCGTGCTGCTGCTCGTCCTGATACTCACTCTCTCAGGCGCCCTTTACATATTTACAGTTTTCAGAGCGCTCAACTCGTTTAGCGCCGGCTCGATGCTGGGCTTTATGCTGTTTATCGGCCTCGCGCTCAGGCTCGCGATGTTTTTCTCGACCCCGATGCTCGAAGACGATTATTTCAGATACATGTGGGACGGGGCCGTGACGGCAAACGGCATAAACCCGTATAAATATTCGCCGGAACAGGTCATTCAGAACCGGGACGTCCCCGAGGAACTGAGCAGGCTCGCGGGAGAATCAGGCGACGTAATACACCGCATCAATCACCCCCACATAAGGAGCATATACCCTCCCGTCACCCAAGCGCTCTTTTCGCTCTCTTACATCATAAAGCCCTGGAGCCTCCTGCCGTGGAGGTCGGTACTGCTGGCGTTCGACATCGCGGCTCTCGTCCTCATTCTTTATTCGCTCAACCTCATGAGGCTGCCGCTTATCTACGCCATGATCTACTGGTGGAACCCTCTATTCGTAAAGGAGATATACAACTCGGGCCACTTTGACGTGCTTGTGCTTCCTTTCGCATTGGGCGGGGTCATGCTCGCGTCAACGGCTAAATACACGGGTTCTATCATGAGCCTCGCAGCGGGCATAGGCATGAAGCTCTGGCCCGTATTCCTGATACCCCTCGTCCTTCGCCCGATCCTGACGAGTCCGGGGAAGATACTGCGGGCACTACTCGTGCTTATAGTCTTTCTGACCGCCCTCTTCCTGCCGCTATACCTTTCAGGGCCCGACGAGTCTTCCGGGCTCATCGCATACGGCGGCAGCTGGGAGAACAACGATTCAATCTTCCGCATTCTAATTTTCATCTCCGACCTCTCTCTCGGAGTCCTAGGATTCGAGACGTATCACAAATACGCTCTGGCGCGCGTGGTCGCGGCCTCTCTCACGGTCCTCTGGATAGCGTATATATCATACAGGAAGCCCGGAGGGACGGACTTCTTCAAAAGAAGCCTGTATATCGTCGCGTTCGTCTTCCTGATAAGCCCGACCGAGTTCCCGTGGTACTACACGTGGCTCCTCCCCTTTTTAACACTTCAGCCGAGATTCTCGCTCCTCGCGCTCACTGCATTACTCCCGCTCTACTATCTGAGGTATTACCTCGAGCCCCGGGGAGGGCTGGACATTTTCACAAATTTCATAGTCTGGCTCGAATTCGCCCCTGTCTGGGTACTGCTCTTTCTGGAATGGAAGAGAGGAAGAAGGGAATTTATCGGTAGCAGGTTCTTGTGAGAAGCTCCCGCAGCCCGGGAATGGCCTTCTCCGCGGCGTGCATGCCCCTCTCCATTATTGTTTCGCCCCGATGGAAATCGAGGACCTTAATATCGGAGAGCGGGGGGTCTATGACGAGGTCAGGGGGATTGTCCCTGAAATTATATTCCGTAAGCCTCCTCTGAGCGACTATGGAGCTCCTCTGTATTATATCGACGAGCGACATAGCGGTCTCACTTTCCCCGCCCTTCGCCTCGATCAAACCCTCCATGTAGAACTTCTCGGCGAGAGAGCGGATATAGTCGGCGAACACCGGCCTGGTCTTGGCGCCTACGCTTATCGGGGCCAGATTGCTCAGGAGATCGACCGCTACTACGACGTCGGCCCCCATACGCCTGAGAGCGTTCACCGGGACAGGCTCCAGGACTCCCCCGTCCACGAGTACTTTATCCCCGACCGTCACCGGCTTGAACAGCCCGGGAATAGACATGCTGGCGTGCACGGCCCGACATAGGTTCCCTCGTGTAAAAGTGACGACCTCGGCTTTATTCAGGTCGACAGCGATGGCGGCGAAGGGCTTCCCCAGGTCCTCTATATTCTCCACGTGAACGATATCGTCGAGCAGCCGCTCAATATAATTCCCGCTGAATAGACCCTTACGGGGCCATGTGGGGCCGAGCAGGAAGGGGAGGTCCCTTACTCCGTACCGTCTCGAGACGCGCTCCAGCTCCGGGAGCTTCCCCGAAGCGTATACCGCGCCTGCGAGCGCCCCTATGCTTGTACCTGCAACCATGTCGAATTCGATGCCCGCCTGGCCGAGAGCCTTGAGGACGCCTATATGAGCGAACCCTTTCGCCCCTCCCCCTCCGAGCGCAATCCCGACTTTCATATCTCTACCCATGTGAATTTTATCTAGTGCTTTCCGCCCGCATGACGCTGCCGGCATTAGCTCAGGTCATGCCTTCTGTGAGCCCCGGAGCGCCTGGTCTATGTCCCATAGTATGTCGTCGAGCGTCTCGAGGCCGACTGATATCCTGACCATCTCCGGGTTCACGCCCGCCTCCGTCTGCTCGTCTTCGCTAAGCTGCCGGTGCGTGGTCGACGCCGGATGAATAACGAGCGTTTTCGCGTCGCCTACGTTGGCGAGGTGGCTCAGGAACTCGACGCCCTCTATGAACCTGATCCCGGCCTCCCTTCCGCCCTTAATCCCGAAGGTGAAGATCGAGCCCGCCCCCTTGGGGAGGTATTTCCGCGCAAGCCCGTTATACGGGCTGTCCGGCAGCCCCGGATAATTGACCCACGTTACGGCGGGATGGTCTTTAAGGAATTCCGCTACGGCAAGCGCATTCGAGCAGTGCCTTTCCATCCTGAGGTTGAGGGTCTCCAAACCCTGGAGGAAGAGGAAAGCGTTAAAGGGGCTCAGCACCGGGCCGTACGCCCTCAGCACCTCGCACCTCGCCTTCATAGTAAAACCGAAATCCCCGAACGTCTCATAGAACCTCACTCCGTGATAAGACTTCGACGGCTCCGTCATTCCCGGGAAATTCCCGTTGTCCCACGGGAACGTGCCCGATTCGACGAGCACGCCGCCTATTGAAGTGCCGTGCCCGCAAATGAACTTCGTCGCCGAATGGACGACGATGTCGGCACCGAACTCGATCGGCCTGCAGAGATACGGGGTCGCGAAGGTATTATCTATTACAAGCGGTACGCCGGCCCCGCGGGCGATTTTTGAAACGGCCTCGATATCGAGAACGTTGCCTTGCGGGTTGCCTATGGTCTCGGCGAACAGGGCCTTCGTTTTTTTCGTTACGGCCTTTCTGAAATTCCCGGGGTCGTCCGGGTTCACGAATTTCACGTTGATGCCGAGGTCCCTGAAATTTACGTCGAACTGCGTGTACGTACCCCCGTAGAGGGTGCTCGAGGATACAATCTCGTCACCCGATTTTAGAATTGTAAGCAACGCAACTAACTGCGCCGCCATACCCGACGCGACTCCGACCGCGGCCCTCCCGCCTTCGAGAGCGGCCATCCTCTCCTCGAACACCGCGTTCGTCGGGTTCATTATGCGGCTGTAAATATTCCCGAACGTCTGGAGATTGAACAGGCTAGCCGCGTGGTCGGCGCTGTCGAATACGTAGGCGGTCGTCTGGTATATCGGCACGGCGCGCGAGCCGGTGGCCGCGTCGGGGAGCTGCCCCGCGTGAATGCACAACGTTTCGAACCCGAATTTTCTGTCAGCCATCTTTATCCTCCTGAAGTTACGGGACCAGCTTCGGCCTCCTGGACGAAATTATCCCGCGGTTCACCCCTATGAAATTAATTCCCCCGAAGAGCCTGCCGTGCTCTATCTTCATGCACCTGTTCATGACGACCTCGATCCCCGCTTCGCGCGCGCGCTTCGCAGCCTCTTCGTTTATTATCCCGAGCTGCATCCAAACGACTTTCGCCCCTATCTTTATTGCGTCCTCGACTATAGGGGGGACGTCTTCCGCCTTCCTGAATATATCGACGACGTCCACCTTGTCCGGAATATCGAGGAGACTCGCATAGCATTTCTCGCCCAATATCTCTTTAGGCCCGGGGTTCACGGGGATTATCCTGTAGCTATGCTCCTGGAGGTACTTGGCGGCAAAGTAGCTAGGCCTGTGCCACTTGTCGGAGAGCCCTACGACGGCAACCGTCTTATAATCGTTCAATATGCGGCGGAGCGTTTTAATGTCTTCCATAACCGCCTCCTCTTAGAAACTAATTTACACGAGATAGAAGATCGATTACAAGAAAATCGACTATGGGGGATTAAAGCCAGAAGTGTTGTTGACACTCCATATACGATTCCATATTCTTGAACTTACAATGGACGAGGCTGATAAAAAGTATCGGCTGAAAGAACCGTTACTTCCTCCGGGGCCCAAAGGACTGCCCGTAATAGGCTCGCTCGTCGGCTACTTCAGCGACCCGCTCGGGTTCCTGACGAGGATCGCAGAACGGTACGGAGACGTGGTTTTCTTCAGGCTCGGCTCGCGGAAGATATATCTCCTTAACAATCCCGAGCACGTGAAGGATGTGCTCGTCACGCACGACCGCAGCTTCACCAAGAGCCGCGCGCTTAACCGGGCCAGGATAGTCCTGGGCGAAGGGCTTCTAACGAGCGAGGGGGAGTTCCACCTGAGACAGAGGAGGATCATTCAGCCGGTATTCCATTATAAGAGGATAAAATCCTACGGAGACGTTATGGCGGAATACGGCTCGCGCACGGGCGGGGGATGGAAGAACGGAGACACGGTCGATATACACGGGGAGATGACCAGGCTCACGCTCGCAGTCGTGAGCAAGACGCTTTTCGACGCGGACGTCGAATCGGAATCGGACGAGATAGTCAGATCGCTCACCGACATAGTGAACCTTTTTCCGAGGTTCGTATTTCCGTTCTCTGAAATCCTCGACTACCTGCCCCTCCCCGGGAATAAACGCGGCCTTCTGGCAGTGAGCCGGCTCGACAATGTGATCTACAGGCTCATAGAGGAAAGGCGGAGAGATGCCGGAAGAAAAGACGACCTTCTCTCGATGCTCCTCGAAGCCAGGGATGAGGAAGGGGACGGCTGCGGGATGAGCGACAGGCAGGTGAGGGACGAGGCCATTACCCTCTTCCTCGCAGGGCAGGAGACGATGGCCAATTCCTTAACCTGGACCTGGTATCTCCTCTCTCAAAACCCCGGAGCCGAGAAGAAGCTCCACGAAGAGATCGATACGGTGCTCGGCGGGAGGCTCCCGTCATCGGACGACCTCGGCAGGCTCCCGTACACGCACCGGGTCTTCAAGGAGGCCCTCAGGCTCTATCCCGCGGCATGGACGCTCGCCCGGCGCGCGATAGAGGATTATCGGGTCGGCAGCTACACCGTGCCCGCCGGGGCGGACATATACATGAGCCAGTTCGTAATACACCACGACCCGCGTTTTTATCCCGACCCGCTTAAATACGACCCCGACAGATGGGGCGCGGAGGAGGACTCGCACCTGCCCAAGTTCACCTACTTCCCCTTCGGCGGGGGGCCGAGGCGCTGCATCGGGGAGCCGTTCGCGTGGATGGAGGGCGTGCTCCTGATCGCGGCGATTGCCTCCCGGTGGAAGATGAGCCTCGCTCCCGGGCACAGGGTCGTGCCCGACCCGCTTATCACGATCCGCCCGAAGTACGGGATGAGGATGATAGTCGAGAAAAGGTAGTATCTATTTTCTCAAACCGTTCATATACCTGAAATATGCGATCAGGTTATTCAAATCCTGCTCGGTCAGATCGGGGTGGTCGGGCATCTGCGTATATCGATACGTGGAAGGGTGCTTAATAAATTCCTTTATCATATATTCAGAACGATATGTAACGATGCTCCGGGGAGCGTTCAGGTCGGGACCCACCTTCCCGCCCTGCCGGTTCATAGAATGACACCTGACGCACCTCCCCTTGAAAATCTCGTATCCCTTGTAGGCGGCTGAATCCTTTCGGGCGCCTTCAGGATATACGAGAGGGTACTGGTCCGGAAAGCGCATGATATTAATGGAAGCAATCTGCCAGGGCCAGGGGTATTCGTTTTCCGGAATCTGGTCTTTGCCGGTCCATACGAGATAAAAGGGACCGGGGCTCGCACCGGTCCCGCCTATGGGCTCCCAATTATTCGAGTCGAGATCGGCAAAAACTATGTACCCGCCCTTCTCTTTCATTTTGGGGAGGACGGAGACGCTTTCGTAGCCGTCGAGAGCGGCAAACGCGATATCGGTAAAGTCGGGGTTATTCAGCTCGTCCCCGAACCCGAGGGCAAGCACGTCCTGAACGGTAAAGCCCGAATACCTTTTAGGCTTCTTATACTCTATATCGTAAAGCTCGACGTTATGTGTTTCGAGCTTCGACTTTAGCCCGCTTAGCGTAATCTCCTTTACCGCCTTGCCGGACACGAGAAATTTTAGCGCGGGGTTCTCTTCGGCGGAACGGGAATATTGAACGGAGACCGAAAATAGAAAGAGAGCCGCTGTAATTGATAGTACGAGGATTAATCTGCCTGATATAGCCCTCACGCTCAAATTCCTATCTCTCCACGACCTCTACGCTGTCCAGGCTCTCGACCTTATACGTGGTGCTGTCGGAACGCCCCGATGAATCCACTACGACGAGGCGGTGCTTGCCCGCAGTGAGCGGCATGAACGTTTTCTTGTAAGGGCGCGTCGTGGCTGCGAGCTTTCCGTCCTGATACCAGTAGAGAGCGTCGACTTCCTCACCCACTCCCGCTATGAGCTCTACCCTCTGATATTCGGCGGGCATACCCTTGAGCACGCGGTAAGGGGTAGATTTGTCGGGCGATAATATTTGAGGGGGACGCTCGGAGGAGACGTCGTTGCAGTATGCGCTAAGGGGAGGGATAGTGTCCCTCTTTTTGCCTTCGGCCATCCACCAGGCGACGAGCTCGGGGGGATAGGTCGTGATAACGCGCGATTCGTGCGGGCGCTCCCCGATGCAGTCGCCCAGGAGAAGATCCCCGGTCTCCGAATCCACGAATATCATTTTCGAGTAGTTGTCTCTCGGTATTCTGGACACGCCTTTTATATACGTTACCTTGTCCCTCTCGACGCAGTAGGGCGTCGGGAGCATGTGGCTCTCCCTGCAGACTTCGATGGTGCCGAGCCTGAGCCCTTCCGGCCTGCTTATTTTCGAGCCGTCCCCTTCCACGCCCCTGAAAACGTCGAAAAGAATCGGCGCCGCATGCACTGAGCCCGAGATGCCTTTCTGTCCCCTGCCGTCGGGATTGCCGACCCAGACCCCGACAGTATATTTGTTCGAGTAACCTAAAGACCAGGCGTCCCTGTGTCCGTACGACGTGCCGGTCTTCCAGGCCACCTCGGGGACGTCCTCGGTGAGCGCCCAGGTGTTGGAGGGCATATCGGGACGTTTGAGACCGGTAAGCATTTCCGTTATAAGATAGGAAGCTTCGGGGGAGTATAATGCCGTCGGCGTATTGTTATGATCTGCGTCTTCGGCGACGATTACGGGCTCGTGACCGCCCCCGACCCCGAGCGTCGCATAAAGGTTCGTCAGGTCGAGGAGCCGCACCTCTCCCGCTCCCAGAATGAGCGGAAGCCCGTATTTATTATAGGGTCTGTCGAGTGTGTAGAGCCCCGCTTTTAAAAGCAGGTCGTGGAAATCCTTGAGACCGACCTGTGAAAGCATCCTTACTGCCGGGGCGTTGAGTGAAAGTATCAGGGCGTTTTCGAGTGTAATCTTCCCCCTGTATTTACTGTCGTAATTCTCCGCGACGTAGCCCGAGAAGTCGGTCGGTATGTCGAGCACGTACGTATCGGGTATAGCGATACCCTCATCGAGGGCCATCGCGTAAAGAAACGGTTTGAGCGCGGATCCGGGAGAGCGTCTGGCGAGCGTGAAGTTGATCTGTCCCGAATGGTCTTTATCGAAGTAATCCGCGGACCCGACTACTGCCCTCAATTTCCTAGTATCGTTCTCTATCACGACTATCGCCAGGTTGTCTATTCCGTCGTTCCTTAAAAGCCTTATATGACGCCTCGCGACCTCTTCCGCTATTTTTTGTATTGACGGGTCGAGCGTGGTCTTAAGGCTGCCGCCTTTCGAAATGTCCCTGTACACGAATTCCGAAAAGTGAGGCGCAGAGAATGGCTGAGGTTTCCGGGTCCGCGGCAGAGACTCTTTCGTCCCCCCGGAAGCTTCACCGGAATTAAGAACCCCCCTCACGGCCAGCTGACCCAGAACCTTATTCCTCTCCCTTTCCGAGTCGTTCGGGTTCCGTATCGGGTCGTAAGCCGCGGGAGAGCGCGGGAGCGCCGTGAGCAGTGCTATCTCGCCGGGCGTGAGAGCGCGCAGGCTTTTCCCGAAGTAAAAATACGACGCCGCGCCCACCCCTTCTATATTGCCTCCGTAAGGGGCCAGGTTGAGGTAAATCTCGAGGAGCTCGTCGTCGTCGAATATGCGTTTTAGCTGAAGGGCGCGGAACGCCTCTTCCGTTTTAGAAAAAATAGTCCTCGGTTTGGGGTCGGACATGCGGGCAATCTGCATCGGTATAGTAGACGCGCCCGAGACGACCCTCCCCTCTTTTATATTGGTGTAAAAAGCCCTCATGAGGGCAAAAGGGTTCACACCCGGATGACTGTGGAACCACCTGTCCTCCGAGGCAATCACGGCTTCTATCAGCCTCGGGGAAACGTCCTCGAGCTTTACGGGGAACCGCCATCGCTTGTCCTTAGGCAGAAAGAACCTGAGAGGCAAGCCGCCCCTGTCCGTGATGACCGCCGTCGGCTCCCTTCTTAGCGTTTCCACCGGAAATGGGAATAAGAGATCGAGCGCGAAAAAAAGGAGGAGCGCCGTGAGAACGAATGCGGAGGACGACAAAAAGACTATCACCGTAAATCGTTTAAATGTTCTCCGCATTTCTCACTCTGTCTCCATACGCTAATCAGACGAGTTCAGTATCCGCATCACTCTCTCATCTTTACGACGAACGGGTTTTCGAGCTTCCCGGTATACCTGATATTGGGCGAATACATCGCCTCCGCCTGGACTGGCGGGACCGTGAACGTTCCGGGATTCACCACTCGGAGTAGCGCGTAATAGTTGTACCACTTTGCGTCGGGCAGTCCGGTGAAAATCAGTATGCGGTCGTCCCTTATGTCGAGGTACGCGGGCTCTACGCTGTCCCCGGTCGCCCATGAGAGCGTCTCCGTCGTCTTGAGCCTAGGGTTTTCCACCTCGAACCCCGAAGGCAGGAGGTTCTCTATAACTAGGTTCTCGATCTTTCCGGATGCGCTCTGTATCTTCGTCCTGACCACTACCAGGTCGCCCTGGACGATATTATTCGGGTCGAGCGGAGCGCCGTCCCTCGTGAGGAATTCCCTCTCGAGGAGGAGCCCGTCCTGGACGGGCTTAAACCCTTTTCTCGTCGGGAAACCGCTCGTTATTACGGTATAGAACGCGCTCCCTTCCTTGAACCCGGCGTCCATCTTTATGCTTATAGGCTTGTCACCCGCTATGTCGGGGAGACTCAGGGTCGCTTCGCTGCCGAACGCCGCCAGCTCCTCGCCCCCCAGGTAGACCTTCCCCGTGTATGGCGGGGTCTCGCTCTGTCTCTTTACGAACTGGCCTATGGCCAGAAGCGCGAAAGAGCTCTCCTGGGTCGTCCACCACGCGTTCAGCTGAGCGTCCCTCGACAGACGCTCGACGAGTGCGGGGACCCTCGGATCTTCAGGGTTGACGTCGAGTATCGCGAGGAGCAGTATGGCGCGGTTCCTGATCGTGGAGTTAAAATTGCCGCCCGTCTGCCTCGCGACCTCTTCCACGTCGTCCAACCCCTTGAGAAGCCCTTCCAGAGCGGCCGCATTCCCCGCCGCAGCGTATGCCCCGCCCAATAGCGCCTTCGATTCGACTGTAAGCTCGCCCAAATGGCGGTCCCTGATGAAATCCATGGTGCTCATATCGGGTTTTCCGTCACGACTCAATACATAGAGCGCATATACCGCCCTCTCGAGCTCTCCCGTGCTGTAATCGGGCTTCGCCTTGACGACGTTCTTCAGATATTCGATCATCCCCGAATAGAGGGAGTCGTCCACGAAATATCCCGCCTTACGGGCTTCGACGAGGAAATGCGCTGCATATATGCTCGCCCACGGCTCGGGCTCGACGCCGCCCGGCCAGAGAGAGAACCCTCCTCCCGTAACCTGCATCGTGCCTATCTGCCTTATACCTTCCTGCACCATGGCCGCGGGGTCGGCTTTCTTGAACACATCGGGGTCGATCTCCTTCGCTATGTCGGAAAGGTATATGAGGGGGAATACGCGTGAAGTGACCTGCTCGAGACACCCGTACGGGTACTGGAGGAGGAATTCGAGTTTCCCCGAGAACTGTATTAGCGGGAGCTTGCTTATATAAAGCTCCCTGTTAATAGTCCCGATGCGGTATGATTCCGCATTCCCGATTACGAGCTCGGTATCCGCTCCCTTGATGCTGCCGATGTTCTCCGCTCTGCTAATGGGGAGGTCGGGAAGTACGGGGATATCCGTAACCGAGCTCGTGGATTCGCCGTTACCGGACGCGGTGATATTGAGACTGACCGCACCCGTCTCGTCCGCCGTGTCCACGACGAAGTAGACCGTCTTCTCTCCGCCGTTCGGAATCTCGGATTCTATTTTTGCTTCCTTTGCATTTTCAGTAGTCTTCTTACCATCCGCACTGCTTTTCATTTCGGCGACTGAACCAGGCCCGCTCATAGTCGTGGTTATGCTGAATACTCCGTCTTTCTTCGTATCGTTCCTGACGGAGACGGGAATGACGACGCTCTCATTCAGGGAAAAGAACCTCGGCGCGGTCGGGAGAAGGACGATCGGAGATTTCACGCGGGTGAATTTCTCGGACGACCCGAACTCCTCGCCCCTGACGGCCACAGCCATAATGCGTACCGCCCCTTGAAACTGCGGCATGTCGAATTTGAACGCGGCATTCCCTTCGGCGTCCGCTTTGAGTACGCCCGACCAGAAGGCGACCGGCTCGACCCTCCTTATGCCCTGCGTGCTCAGGAACTGCATTTCCTTCCTGGCTCCGAACCCTCCGCCCGGGGGAGACAGCCCGAGAGACACGTCCGGCAAGAGCAGCGAGAAGGTGTCGTAAGAGGCCACCTCGAGGGCGAGCTTCCTGTAAAAGAAGGTGAACGGGTCGGCGGTCTTCTGGTCAATGAGCTGTAATATTCCTTCGTCCACCGCAGCGATCGTGACGGTTGCGCCGGGAAGCGTCTTAACCCCTATCTCCAGGGGAGTGAGGGGTCTGATTTCCTCGGGCGCCGTAATTTCGACGTCTATCTTGTTCGCGGTGCGGTCCACATTTATGGGGATCGCTCCGAACGCCCTGCCCGCAGAGCCCGGCTCGAGCTCCTTTACCCCCCTCACAAGTGTAGCGGTGACATATGCGTTAGGCCTGTACTTCTCGCTGACCGGGACTTCTATAGTCGCGGTATTGCCGTCGAGTGTATGTGTTTCGGTGTAGTAGACCCCTTCCCGCTCGACGGTAATGAGCAGTTTGCCCGAAAACGGCGCGCGCACCTGAAGCCTGGCCTTCTCTCCGGGCATGTATTCGGTCTTCTCAAGTCCGAGGTCTATGCGCGCGGGGTTCTCGACCGCCCAGGGAGAGAAACCCCATCCGCTGGCGTAGAACTGGACCTGCGTGGACGCGCCTCCCTTAGGGTCGGTCAGGACCACCCTGTAGCTCCCGAATTCAGGCGCTGTAAAGACGAAGCTGCCCTTGGACGCCCCGCTGTCGATAGTCATCGAATTGAGCAGCACCGAATCGCGCTTCGATTCGTAATTATAATTTCCGGTAGAGGTCCTCCTCAATACCGTGTTCCAAACGTCTTTATAAAACTCGGCTTTTAACCCCCCCGTTTTTACCTCTTCCGTGCCTTCGCCTTTAGGAGCGAGGGCGACGTATTCGAACTCTACCTCTTTACCGGGCTCGGCGTATTCGTCGGGGGTCTTACGCTTGAGCCCCAGATAATAGGGATACGGATCGACGTTGACCCGCCTGAGCGAGTTCACCCCGCGGCCTCCGGTTTCCTGCACGCGCGCCGAAATCTGCGCCTGAAGGGAAGAGGCGGGCCTGAGCCCTTCCGGTATCTTCACGGTGAATTTTTTTACGCCCTCCGCGTCGAGATAGCCTTCCGAGCGGAAGATCTCCTTGGAATCGTATTTCCTGTCCGGGTTCGTGAAGACGTACCCGCCGTAGCCCTCGGGCAGGAAAGGGTTCTCCACAAGGTCTACGAGCGTCTGTACGGAGAGACCCGATGCGGGGGGACCGAAGAGATACGAGCTCCTTACGTCGTAAGCCAGCTCTTTTCCCAGAGGGAGGTTGTCCTCGTCCGTCTCGACCCTGACCTTTATCCGGTCGGGTATGAACTCCTCCACCTGAAATAGGTACTGCCCTATAAGCTCGTCCCCGACGAGCACTTCGATCGTGTTGTTCCCGGTAGGGGCGAATTCCGGTATCGGGATCGAAAACGATGCGAGGCCCGCTTCGTTTAACGTTTCTTTGATTGTCTTTACGTCACGCCCCCTCGCGTCTTTCTGTTTGAGCACTATGGGCATAGGGGAGGGCGTATTGAGGTTAGAGTCTCTCACTACGGCGACGCCCTCTACAGTCTCGCCGGGGCGGTATATGTCCCTCTCGCCGTAGACGTAGGCGGTATAACCAAGCGCCGAAGGCACTGCTCCCCCGACGTCCAGTCCCGACGTGTCTATACCCATGTTGTCGAGAATGAGAAAGCTGAAATCGGAGCCCTTCTGCACGGTCACCATATAGGGTTTGTTGTCCATGAATTTCTGTGTGAGCCCCGCCGCTCTGAATATGCCCTTCCCGTCCGTCGCTCCCCTCGCTATCAGCTGGTTCTGACTGCTGAGGACCCTGACATCCGCTCCCGCAACGGGCGCTAGATTCGAAAATGACGACGTCCAGACCAGGAAATCGTCCTTACCCTTCTTGGCCACGATGCCTATGTCGGTGATGAGCACCCACTTCTGCACTCCCTGATAATCCCCCGAGGGCAGAACGCCCAACTGATAGAGGCCGGGCTCGTCCGCCGGTATGTACTTCTTGAGATCGAGGACCGTGGAGACTTCCTGGTTTTTCTTGTTGGCTATTTTATAGTCGAGCTCTTCAGAGACGCGGCCGCCCATGAAGTCCCCGACCGTGCCCTGGTAGAATTCGTCCCTCCAGACCGAGTATCCGTAGGACTGGAAGAGGAAGAAGATGTTGTTGAGATATACGCGGTCGACGGTGAGCTCGACGCTTTCCGTATTTATCGACTTCAGCACTACGGCCTGAGCGCCCCTGGAGTCGAGGAACATCCCGGGGCTCTCGAATTCGAGCTTCGGCGCGAGGTCCGAGAACTGGACCTCTTTCTTGTAATCCTCCCTCAGTACGGCGTCGTCGAGGGCGGGGAGCCCTTTCGCTATCGCGAGACGGTATTTGCTTCCGGGGACGAAATCTCCGGTCAGTATGATATCGTTTCCTATCCTTTTAACGCTGTAATTCACCTTGGGGTCGACGGATATGTAATCCGCCGCAATGTCGGGGCTCACCGAGGAAGAGAAACCCAGCTTAAGAGAAGATCTCGGGTATTCGGACTTGGGCTCGACACTCCTCACCGCGAGCTTGTCTTTCGATCCCAGCGTTATCTTCTCGACATAATCGTCCCCGAGCGCCACGTTGCCTTCGGAGGGCGTGAGGTCGCCCACGATTACCAGCTTGAGCTCCCTTTCCTGGGCCGTCTTCTCTACAGGGCCGCTCCGCCACTTGATAGTCGTATTCCAGTAGTCGGTGATGAGCTTGACCGGAATCGGCTTTTCCTCCCCCCCTTTCTCGGCCGGGAGCTCGATTAAGCTGATTTTTCTGGCGACCACGGCGGGATCGACCGTGTAATTGAAATCTAGCGTGCCGGTGAGTGTCACGGTATTCTTTTGGTCGGGTACAGGCTCTTCCTCGACAGTTGCCTGCTCGATCCTGAACTTGTCCGTGCGTATCTCGAATACTGTCTTTCCCCCGAGCGACTCGCCGGGTTTCAGGAAATTTTCCGGCTTGAGCGTGATCGTATAATCGGTCGCCATGTTGAACCTGTAAGACGCCTGAAAGCTCAGGACGTTCGGCGTTTTCCAGGTCCAGGAGCCGTTCACAGGCGGATTTATGACTGCGGGGTCCCGTCCCAGTATCTCGCCCTCCTCGCTCTTTCCGACGGGTTTATTGAATATGATGTCGAGAAAAGTGTTGTCCTGGGCATCGAATTTGACCTCGACGACCGAGACGCCGCCGCTCACCTCCGTCAAAACCTTTTTCGCCCCCGTCAGGGGCAGGTTGTTCTTGACCAGGAGGAGTCCCATTACGAGGACTATCAATACAAGGAGCGCGATAGCTACATTTTTCGGGTCACTGAAGCGGGGCTTATTTTCGGAAGAATTTGCCATATGTTCATCCTCTCTTCTTAAATGGGATTCCGGATATTACCAATTATAAATCCCTTCCGGGCAAATTAAGATAAGAGATTATAAAACAACGGGAAAAAAACTAAATAGCGGGGGCGGCGAAAGACTCCGGACTGCATCGCCCGCCAAAAAGGCGAACGGTCTCCATTTTGATAAAACACCCGGTTCATACATACTTAACATATTCCACATTCAAGCGGACCTATCATGGGGAAACTTAAAGGCAAAACGGCCATAATCACGGGGGGCGGTACGGGGATCGGAAAGGCGACAGCCCGGATTTTCGCAGGGGAAGGTGCTAACGTCGTCATCACCGGGAGAACGGAAGAAACACTATTGGAAACGTCAGGCGAGATAAGCGAAACCGGAGCCGAGATTAGCTACCTGGTGGGCGACGTCTCAAGCGAGAGAGACTGCATAAAGACCGTAGAAAGCACACTCGGTAAGTACGGACGCATAGACATCCTCTTCAATAACGCAGGGGTTTGCTACAAATCCAACACACACGAGACGGACACCGATGTGTGGGACGAG